>Ga0315270_10000021_pt1 | contig 84950 bp, 77 predicted proteins | sample C1_bottom_MG_FD_204932 | JGI IMG/M metagenome (GOLD analysis project Ga0315270, IMG submission 204932) | Sediment microbial communities from Yellowstone Lake, YNP, Wyoming, USA - C1_bottom | ecosystem: Environmental > Aquatic > Freshwater > Lake > Sediment | place: USA: Wyoming | collected... | reverse complement strand
CAGCTCAACCTCTCCACATAAGTATACTGGCGCGATCACCGGCAACAGCAAGAGCCCCCACATAACCAGTGCATGGCGCAATTGAGTGCAGCGAGTAATCCGCCACTCCCACGCCTGAGTTCAACGACTTTACCCGAACGCCCGCCTGAAGCGAAACCTCAAACTGATTGAGCGGGAAAGACAGCCCCTCGCCTATGGCCTTGATATAGGCTTCCTTATGCGTCCAGTAGCTAAAAAAAACTTCGTTCCTCAGTGCAGGATCAGTTGCGCATATGTGTTCATATTCGGCAGCGGTAAAAAATTCGCGGGCGATTTCCAGGCAGGAAAAGTTTTCTCGAATACGCTCGACATCGATCCCGACTTCAGTTGCGACGGCTAGTGCAATCAGTGCGATCCCGCCTGAATGGGATAAGTTGAAGCGCAGGTCTTGGGGATTACATGCGCTGTGTAGGGAGGGTTTGCCGTGGCTGGCGTAGGTGAATTTTAATTCCGCAGGATCGGCCTGCAAATAGCGGCCTAGGGTGCGGCGCAGTGCGCTGCGGGCAGCGATGTAGCGGTTTCGGTCTTTTTTGAAGATGAAACGATTGGCGCGGTCGCGTTCGTCTGCTGACAGTAGCTTAAATTTTCGATCAATATCGGCATCTGGGAATTCCAGGTCGATACGCCATACGTGGGCTTCACCCGGTGCGATGCTGGGATTGGCTGGCGGGGTGCACCATGCATCGGTTTGAGGTTTTAGGTTTGCAGCAATCATGAGCAAAATATATCAGTTAAGTGCATGACTCAGCATGATTGTCAAACGGCGTCATTCCGGGGCCGCGAAGCGGAACCCGGAATCTAGGTAACATGGCCAGAAACCTCCTGGATTCCGGGTTCTGCCCTGACGGGCAGCCCCGGAATGACGCCAAGGGGAAGTAGAAGTTATTGTCACGGTGCTTAGGTGTTTAGGATCTTAGGATTGGGGTTTACGCATTCCATTATCGGGCGAGGCATGCCTCCCCCTACAGGTACAAACAACGGCGCTATTTCAGGTGCAAGTCCCGTTTCAAGTTCTCGTTCAACAAGGCATTGCACTCCGCCAGGGCTACGCCCGGCGCCAGGTCTTCGGTCAGTAGGCCGTCTTGCTGTTTCAATTTTTGCATCACACCCAGCATCGCCGATTGCGCGGCGGTGATGCAGGGCGTGCTGTAGTTGACCAGGGATATGCCCAGCGCCTTGAGTTGCGTCAGCGACAAGGGTGGCGATTTGCCGCCGTAGATTTGGTTGAACACCAGCGGCTTGCTGGTCAGGGCGGCGATTTGCTTGATTATGTTGATGTCGCTGATGCCATCCACCAAGATGGCGTCGGCTGCGGTGTCGTTGAAGGCGGCTACGCGGCGCATGACTTCATCGGGTTCGACGGCATCGGTGCGGGCGACGATGAATAAATGCTTGCGGTGGTTCAGCACGCGTTCCAGCTTTTCCATGAACACGTCCAGCTCCAGGATTTGTTTTCCGCCCAGATGGCCGCAACGGCGCGGACGCTTTTGGTCTTCCAACACAACGCCGGAAATGCCCATCTGCTCCAGCAAGCCTACGACATGGCAGGCGACATCGGCGTCGCAATAACCATCGTCGATATCGACCACGATGTGCTGCTGCGGCAGCAGTAGGCGGATGCGCTGCGCCAGGCTGGTGATGTCCGACCAACTAATAAAGCCGACATCGGGCAAGCCATAGAAGCTGGCGGCAAAACTGAAGCCGCTCAAGAACAGCCCATTAAAATGTCGTGCGGCGATGCTAGCGGAAAAGGCATCGTAAACACCGATCAATGGAACGATGCCGTCCTTTTGGATTTGCGCCCGCAGACGATCCGGATAGTTCATCTCGTTTGTATTTTTCATGTTCGCTCCCCTGCAAATTTTTAAAGCAATTTCTCCGCCAAGCCGATGCGTTGTAATTTTCCGGTTGGCCCCTTCGGTATTTCCGTCACAAAAACAATCGGATTAGGAATTTTGAATGCAGCCAATTGCTCCCCAGCAAATGCTTGTAATGATTTTGCGTCTAGCTCGAAACCTTCGCGCAATACGATGGCTGCGGCCGGGACTTCACCCAGCGTCGGATGTGGCGCGGCGAAGGCGACGGCCTGCTGCACTGCTGGATGATCCATCAACACTTCGTCAATTTCGCGCGGCGAGATTTTTTCGCCGCCACGGTTGATCATTTCCTTCAAGCGTCCAGTGAGGTACAAATAGCCCTGCTCGTCCATCACGCCTTCGTCGCCGGTGCGGAACCAGTCACCGTAAAAAGCGCTGGCATTGGCTTGCGGATTGTTTTCGTAAGCGCTCATCACGTTCGGGCCGCGAATGACGATCTCGCCGGTGGCGCCCAGCGGCAAAGCTTTTCCACTGGTATCCATGATCGCCACTTCCGGCCCTGCGGCCAGTCCGACCGACTTGGGTTTGTGCGCAGCCGGCGGCAAGGGGTTGCTGGCCATTTGGTGCGCTGCCTCGGTCATGCCATAGGCCTCGATCACCGGAGCCTGGAAGATGGCTTCCAACTCAGCCATGACTTGCGGCGCCAAGGATGCCGAGGAAGATCTAATAAAACGTAGCGGGCAATGTGCAGCAATGTCGGGATAACGCGGCGCACTACCGATGATGGCCTGGTGCATGGTGGGCACCGCGGTATACCACGTCGGTTGCAACGCGAGCATCCATGGAAAAAATTGCGCCACAAAGAATGGATCTTCGGCAAAGCCAGGCGAACAAATTACGCTGCCACCGCTGAGCAAGGGCGCCAACAAGCCGGCCATGATGCCGTGTATATGGAACAGGGGCATGATGTTGAAACAACTGTCCTGCGGCGTCAGGCGCAGCGTGGCGGCGATGCTGTGCGCAGAGCATAAGAGGTTGTGCTGCGTCAGCGGCACGATCTTGGGGCGCGAGGTTGTGCCGGAGGTGTGCAGGATCAAGGCTGTGTCTTGCGCCTGCGCGTAGCCCGATTGCTGCGGCGGCGCTGCGTTGCCGCTGGTGAAATTCAGTGTGCCAATGGGTACAGCGGCTTCATTGGGCAACTCAATGACAGGAATGTTCAAGCGTTGGCAGACGTCAAACACCGGCGACTTCAGCCCTGCCCGCACCACCACCGCTTTGATATTAAGGTCGCCAAAATAAAACTCAAATTCGCTCGCAGTATATTTCTGATTCAACGGCGCACAAGTGGCACAAGACATGATGCCCAACTGGATTAAGGCCAGCTCCGGGCCGTTGGGATGCACTACGGCGATGCGGTCGTTGCGTCCCAGACCATAAGAATTGATGACGTTTTTAATCCTGTCGATCGCCGCAATCAGTCCGGCGTAAGTCAGGCTTTCACGGCCGTTAAAGCGTAGCGCAACGGCATCGGCTTGTGTCGCCGCTCGTGCTTGGATGCTCTCGAAAATCGTTTGGTTTTGTTGCATCTGCCCTGCTCCCCTTAATAACCTGCGGCCATTCCGTCTTTGCGGTGATCGGATGCGCCGATATATCCCTGGCCTTGCTTCATGATGATTTGCGCCCCGCCAAATACGGCGTAGTTCGGCTCAATTTTAATTTGGTGGCCGCGCTGGCTCAACGCATCGATGCTCGCTTGCGGCATGCTTGCCTCGACCGCCACGCTGCCATCTTCCAGCACACACCAGCGTGGTGCGTCTGATGCGGCCTGAGGATTCTGCCCCGCGCTCAATATCCGCACGATCATCTGCACATGCCCTTGCGGCTGCATGCGCCCGCCCATCACGCCGAACGATAGGAGCGGGTGGCCGTCCTTACAGACAAAGCCGGGAATGATGGTATGAAATGGCCGCTTGCCGCCCGCTACTTGATTTGGATGGCCGTGCTCCAAGGAAAAACCGCAGCCACGATTTTGCATGGCGATGCCTGTTCCCGGTACGACCACGCCGGAGCCAAAGCCCATGTAATTGGATTGGATCAGGGACACCATCGTGCCATCGGCATCCGCTGTGCTCAAATAGACCGTTCCATGATCGGTGGGCAAACGATACGGCACAGTTTGCGCCTTATGCAAATCAATCAAGGCGGCATGCTGCGCAATCAACTCGGGGTGCAACAAGGCTTGCGCGTCTATCGTCATCCAGTGCGGATCGGCCAGATAACGCTCCACCGCTTGGAAGCCGGCCTTCATCGCTTCGATTTGCAGGTGCAGACTATCCACTGAATCCGGCGCAAACCGTGCAATTTCTAGTCGCTGCAATAAGGCCAACGCAATCAACGCCGCCAAGCCTTGACCATTCGGCGGCAGCTCATAGATATCGTAGCCGTAGTAGTTGATGCTGAGCGGTTCTACCCAATCAGCCTGATGTTGTTGCAAATCGGCCATGTCCCAGGCAACACCCTCGCTGTTAGCGGCCTGCACCATGCGTGCGGCCAGTTCGCCATGATAGAAAGCCTTGCCGCCACTTGCAGCAATGCTATTCAGGGTGGCAGCTTGATCGGGATTGGTGAAACGTTGACCGCACTCGGGCGCTTGGCCATTGGGCATGAACACGCGCTTGAATTCGGCAAATTCCTGGTAACGCTCGCCGGCCTTGCGCCAGGCCGTGGCGGTGATCGGCGACAGCGTAAATCCGTCCTGAGCATAACGTATGGCGTCGGTAAACAATTGCGCAAAAGGCAATCTGCCGAAGCGTTCGGACAAGGCCACCCATAACGACACCGCACCCGGCACGGTGACGCTAGTCCATCCTAATTGCGGCATGCTTTGCAGGTGCGCAAATTGTTCGTAAGACCAGGCGTGCGGCGAACGGCCGGAGGCGTTGATCCCATGCAAATTGCCCTGGTGATAAACCATGGCGAAGGCGTCGCTACCCAGGCCATTGCTGGTCGGTTCGACCACGGTCAGGGTGATGGCCGTGGCGATGGCGGCATCCACGGCATTGCCGCCGCGTCGCAGGCAATCTACACCGGCCTGCACCGCCAGCGGCTGTGAGCTGGCCACCATGCAATCGGCCATGACCGGCATGCGTTGCGAGGCATAGGGGAAATCCCACTGCATTACACTGCTCCTTGCGAGCGATCAGTCTCAAACCACTGCATTAATTGTTGGCGCAAACTGGGCAAGTGCTGCGGCGCGAAAATCGAATAGTGGTCGCCGGCAATCGAACGCACTTCCACAGGTTGCTGTAGCCAATCGCGCCACCCCCAGGCCGGATCGTTGGCGGAAGGATGTTGTCGAAGTTCGTCGATGAGCTGATCGGCGGCACGCGCGATCAGGACATGCAGCACGCCCTGCAATTTCTTGGGTTGATATTGGCGCAAAGCGCGCAAATTCATACGGAACATTGTGAACACATCATCGAGATCTTCGCGCGTTGTGCCTTCAGGCACCAAACCGTGCGCCAACACGTGATCGAGCACTTGCGGCCATTGAATGTTTTGGTTCTGCTGGTTGATGTCTTCCAGATAATCGTCCATCCACAGCGCATCCGGGCCATGCAAATCGCGGAAAAACCATTTAATGCAGGCCATCGTATCGGGCATGTTGTGATCCAGCGGTGCCGGTGCGTCTAGCAGCAACAGCCGCTCCACGCGCTCGCCGGATTCAATCAATTGGCGCGCCATTTCTACCGCGATCACCCCACCCATGGACCAACCAGCCAGATTGTAAGGACCATGCGGCTGCGCAGACTGGATGGCGGCAATATAGTTTGCTGCAATTGCTTCCAGCGTGTATTCGACATCCAGTTCATGCAAAGCGCCGAAGGATTGTAGGCCATAAAATTTGTGCGGTAGCGCTTTGAGTTCCGATACTAAACCGCGATAGCACAACACATTGCCGCCAACCGGATGCACTAAATATAAGGATGGCGCATCCGCAGCGGCATCGCGCAATAACACCAGGGATGAATGTGTTTGTGCATCGGCACCAGGCAGGCCATGACTGTGGGCTTCGATTTTTTCCGCCAGGGCGGCGATGGTATCGGCCTGGATCAAGATTGCCAGCGGCAACTCGATCTGGAATTGCTGCTGTATCTTGGCCATCATTCTGACGGACAAAAACGATTGACCACCCAGGTCGAAAAAACTGACATTCGCACTGATTGCTTGCAATGGCACATTTAATACTTGCTGCCAAATCTGCGCTAACTTTTGCTCGGTGTCGGTTTGCGGTGCGCGCGACGATTGTTGTGCAAGCGGCTCGGGCGAAGGCAAGCTTTTCCGATCCACTTTGCCATTGGACGTGACCGGCATTTGCGCCAGCAGGATATAGCTGGCCGGCACCATATACGGCGGCAGGAACTTGGCGGCATGCGCGGCCAGCACTTCCTTGTTGAGGGCGCTGTTGCCGCTGGCCACATAGGCTACCAAGCGCCGGCTGGCTGCCTGGTCGCCATGCACGATCACGACGGCATGCGTGACATCGGCGTGCTGTTGCAGGACGGTCTCGATCTCGCCCAGTTCCACGCGGTATCCCTGGAGCTTGATTTGCGCATCTTCGCGCCCGAGGAACTCGATGTTGCCATCCTGAAGATAACGCCCCAGGTCGCCGGTACGATAGAGACGCTCGCCACTGTGCGGATGGCGGATGAAAGCGCGTTCGGTGATTTCTGGATTTTTCCAATAGCCTTGCGCCAAACCGATGCCGCCGATATATAAATCGCCGGGCACGCCAATCGGCCTGGGGTTGAGCTGTTCATCGAACACATGCATGGTCTGGTTGGCCAGTGGTTTGCCATAGGGAATGCTGAGCCAATGACCCTGTACCGTTTCGATCGGATAGTAGATCGACCAGATCGAGGCCTCAGTCGCGCCACCCAAACTATAAATCTTGGCATGCGGAAGATCTTGCTGGATTGCGCTCGGCAACCAGGTCGGAATCCAGTCGCCGCTCATCATGACCACGCGCAATGAAGCCGGTAGTTTGCTACCTGTCTCGCGACAGTACTCCACTAGCATCTGCATTAAGGCAGGTGCGGAATTCCACACTGTCACCTGATGCGTGTGCATCAGCTCGAGCCAATGTGCCGGATCACGTATGCGTTCGTGGTCGGGCATGATGATCGCGCCGCCGGCAGCCAACAAACCAAAAACATCGTACACCGACAAATCAAAGCTCAGCGCAGAAATGGCGAACACGCGATCGCTCGCCCCGATACCAAACTTGGCATTGATGTCGAGCACCGTATTCACCGGGCCTTCGTGATTGAGTACTACACCCTTGGGTTGGCCGGTGGAACCAGAAGTAAAAATAATATAGGCTAGATCTTGGTCGTTGTGATTGCGCAGTGGGATCGGCTCTGTACTTTGCGCAGCCGGGTCGCGCACCTTATCCACGACCAGCTGCTGCAAATGTTTTATCTCCGGACGCGCAGTATGGTGCGATTGTGTTAGCACTGCTTTTATCTCACACAGATCTAGCAAGTAAGAAATGCGATTGGCCGGCAAGCCCGGATCGATCGGCACATAAGCAGCACCCGCTGCAGTAATCGACAATGCGGCGACCACCTGCTCCCAACCTTTGTGCATGAACACGGCAACCAATATATTCGGTCGCGCACCAATCTGTAGCAATTGTTCTGACCAATAGGCAACGTGGTGCTGCAGTTGTTGATAATTGAGCGTTGCGCCAGGGCTTAACAGGGCTGGTGCGGTGCGCTGCGTTTGGGCTTGATCCAAAAACAATTGCGGTAAATATTTCTTATCGTATGTTTGCTTGCTACGATTTGCCGCATCGATGATGCGCCCCTGATCGGCCGGGATAGCAATTTGCATTGGCGTAGTCCAAGACGCGATTGACTGTGCGTAGCTCTCGATCAAATTGCGGTATGTCTGCAATATAGCGTCAGGCACTCCGGGATAAAACAAGGCATCCATGGCATCCCAGTTCAGCGCCAACCCGCCGTCCTGGGTTTCGGCAATTTGGTGATCCAGTCCGATTTGCGGCGTCTCTAAATTACTGCGCACCAGCTTGCGTCCGTTACGATGAAACAAATCGTGCGCCCATGACGGATCGGCAAGTACTTCCAGATTGCTGACGAAGGCCACCGGGCTATTGGCGCGCGCCATGCTGTGCTGTTCGCGATTCCGCTGCTGCAACACTTCCAAGCCGCACACCTTGGTGTGCATAAAATCGAGAAATAAACGCTTTTGAACTGCTTTCACCTGTTCGATCAAGGGCAACGCCGAACGGAAATCCATTTCCACCAGCAGCGTCGAAGTAAAACTTGCCACGGCCTCGTCACAACCCGGCACATCGCGCTCACGATTTTGGATCAACATGGTCAAGGTAAAGTGCTTACGCTTACTCCACTGTGCCACGCTGGCGCCATACAAAGTCAGCATCAAGGCGGTCAACCCTAATTTTGATGCGACGGCGTGCGCCTTAAGCGCGTTCCAAGTTTCCGCATCGATAATGACACGACGTCGTATTAGGTTTGAGCGCATCGGTTGTTGCCGCCCTTGCAATAGCGGTAATTCCGGGCCATGCGGTAGCTCGGGTAGGCGCTCCCACCAGTAGGCCTTGGCCTTGGCGTAAGCCGTCGAAGCCTTGGCTTGCTCACGCAAGTGCGCATACTGCGCATAAGAAAATGTCGTGGCTTGAATGGCGATTTGCGGATTGCAATACAGCACGGAAAGTTCATGAAACAACTTGGATACACTGCGACCATCGAGCAACAGCGGCGACCAATTAAAGTGCACATGGTCGATATTTCCCGGTAGGCGCGAAACCTGCACAGCGAAACACGGCCACAGAGAAAAATCCATGTCGGTTCGCTCGAAGCGCGTGCGAACCTGATTCAGGTGCTGCTCGCAAGTCAGCACATCGGCCAACGTCAAATCCATCATCTTGATGGTGTAGTGATCGACCCGATCAAGGATGCGCATTTGCCCATCACCGGTCGTGGTCATGCGTAGCGCTTCGTGCTGGACAATCAATCGGTTCAGCGCATTTTCAAGCGCCGCAATATCCAGGTCTTGCAAGCGAAACTCGAAATAGGTGTGGGTTGCAACATGCAGGTCAAAAGCATGTTGCGCCCCGAACTGATAGGCTTGCTGTAGATGACTTAACGGAAATCCATTATTTTTATCGTCATTTGCATTCACCCCCGAATTGACTGACGTCATGACATCCTCAAGCAGTAGAATCTGGGCGCTTAGACACGACCCATGATGTAGTTATTATATTTATAAGACTCTGATTGCTGACGACTGCGCTTAAAGCAGAAATCTAGTGTTCATCGTAAATACTGCGATCGCGCAGGTCAAACTAGTTATTTTTAAGTAGAGCCTCTTCGACCACGCGTACTAAGTCGCTCACTAGACGAATCTCCCCAAGATTTTCCGCAAAATACTGCAAATCAAAATCCATGGCGGCATGTAAATCCGTCGCTACCGTCGCCAAACCTAGAGAATCAAGCCCTAGATCGGTTTGCAAATCCGCACTTTCGACGATACGTGTCGGCGAAATATTTTTTGGCAAATAAAATTGCAGGCGTTCCACCACGGAAATAAATACTTCCGAACTCATGCATGCCACCCTTCAACGTCATTTTATGTCTATCCGCAAGACGCGTCACAAGGCATGTGCGCAATGCGGCGTTAATGGAATTAATTCTACCTTGTATCCGTATTGTGGCAACAAACTTGTGCGTAATGCCAAGCTCTGCCGATCCAGACGCATTTGCTTTACACTGCAAGTCTTTATATCAACCGAAATAACCATGAGCAAAGCCTTCACCAAAGAAACAGACGACGATATTGATGATGAGCTTGAAGTCCCAAATGATGTTCCCAAGGGCACCAAGAACTACATCACGCCGGTTGGCTATGCCCGGCTCAATGCCGAGTTACAGGATTTATTTAAGGTGCAACGTCCAGAAACGGTGAAGATCGTCTCCTGGGCCGCTGCACTCGGCGATCGTTCGGAAAATGCCGATTATCTCTACGGCAAAAAACGCCTGCGCGAGATCGACAAACGTATCCGCTTCCTCACCAAACGTATCGCCTACGCCGAAGTGATCGACCCCACGCAGCAACCGCACGAAAAAATCTATTTCGGCGCCACAGTCGTCGTGTGCGACCAAGCTGGTGTGGAGCATACCTATGCCATCGTTGGCGTGGATGAGATCGATTTGGCGCACGGCCATGTCAGCTGGGTGTCGCCACTGGCAAAAGCCCTGCTTGGTAAACAGGAGGGAGATACCGTCAGCGTACATACGCCGTCCGGCCTACAAGAATTAGAAGTGCTGAAAGTACGCTACGAGACGCTAGAACAGCAGTAAGGCGCTGCCCCCACGCTCCTTACTCAATAAATTATCTTCACCCGCGTACCGTCCTTGATCATTGGACTGGGCGACAGGATGACTTGTTCGTTTTCTTTTAATCCGCTTCCGATCACGGCGGTTTCACCATCGCCCGCACTCAGAGTAACAATCCGCTTATGTGCTCTGCTATCTGCTATGACAAACACCGCGTCTTGCTGACCATCTTTGAATATTGCCTTGGGTGAAACTTTCAATACATTATCGATAGTGGCGATGGCAATGCGAGCATGCAGCGCATGGTTGTTGCCCAGGGATTGCCATTTTGCCGGTGGTGCCGCGAATTCGATTGCAATGCGTGTCTTACCCGGCGCGCTAATATCGGCGCTGATCGGGTCGGATGGGATAAGCTCCACACGCCGCACCCGGCCCAATAAAGCATCAGCCCGCACCGGCTGCAACTCCACTCGTTGACCTGCGGCGACTTGCGAGGCATTTGCAAGTGTATCAACGATCACTTCCATGTCTGCGGGATTGCCGATCTCGATCAAGGTCTCGCCCGTACCTAGCGCCTTGCCATTGCCCGCGACGGCCAATACTCTGCCGCTGATGGGCGTATGAAATTCCCATTCGCGGGATGACGCGCTCTTAAGCTTGTTTAATGCGCTCTGTGCCGCCTCGATATCGAATGTTGCCATCTGCGCCGCAGCGTCCATCGAATCCATTTCTTTGAATATCAGCTTCATCGCGACTTGGGCCTGATCACGTTGCATGGCAGCACTGGTGCTGCTGGTTGAGACCAGATTCTCTGCATTGCGTAAATTATCGCGCGCTTGATTGACCACGGCAGCAGTTTGCTCACGTTCGGACAAGGCGCGACTTTTCGCGGCAATTGCTGCGGCGACACGGGCATTTAGATAACCCGCTATTTGCGGATCGAGTAAAGCGGCAGCGTCTGGGACACAACGTGCGACAACTTGCTTGACCACGACTGGGTCGCCAAGCAGCAATGGCATGTGTTGCGGTGTGCAGGGAACTGGTGCCCATATTACGATACGGTCACGCGCCTGGGTCACCCCTTCCGCATCGAGCATAGCGCTAAAACTACCCAAGCGCGCACCGTCGACTTTTACCGGAATTGGGCTGGGTATAAAAATCCATGCCAATAAACCTATCAAGCTCAACACAGCTAATGCTTGCAAAATGCGTTTTTTGATTTTGCTTTTTTTCTTCATCATGACGTCAAATCTTATGGTTGGGCGACTATGGTTTTTCTCGTTCAATCTGAATCACCTTACCCGCCGCATTAAACCGGATGGTGGTTATCCAGGGGTCATATCGGCCTTTTTCCGGGATGTAATACCAGATGCGCTCGAAGGTATTGTAAAGCGCGATGGTGGATTCTCGATCCGGTTGCCCCGCCAGCAACAGCACTTGTGCTTCGTTCATGCCTTCATGCAATTGGCGATACTTCTCAAACGGCAAGGTGTCCGCTGTTACGGCCATGCTGGCGCAGCAGCTTAACACCAATAGGTATTTGTTCAACACAAGCGCTTGCTCCAGCACACCAGAGATCCCCAGTATAACAAATATGCCAATTAGTTATACGCGAATTACCTGACTGATCGCATCGCTCACCAGCACTACACGAGCTGGCCTGATGTTTGCTACTCATTAGCACAGGAGGTTTTATGGCACAGATTATTCACTTGGCAGCATATCGTTTGGCGCGACGTACTGGTTGGAACCTGGAAATGGCACATGGCTATTTAAAGGGAAATGCCTACCGCGTAGCGCAATTAACGCCCCCGGAAGGTACATTGGACGGCAGCGACGATTATGGCGTGGGTTTGCAACTTGGCTATCGCTACGGTTTGCACTACTTGCGCTGGCTAAAAGAAGCGCACGGACGTTGAGGCCTCATCCAGTGCGTCAAATTTCCTACAGTATTAAGCGGCGGCCTTTTTAAGCGCTTCGATCACATTCCCCACCGCCCGGTCGAGCAACGGTAGATCATCGATAATGCGCGCACTGCCGATGCGGAACGCAGCTTCCAGCTTATCCAAGGGCATCGTCGCGGCGCGTTTACCCTGGCGATCGGTAAATAGATAGGCGCTCTTCAAGGGGCTGATCCATTTCAGCTTGGCCTTCATGGCCTCTTCGCCTTCATGGCGGAATTCCACCCAAACACCGGGCTTCAATTCAGCCACAAGTTCTTTCGCTTTCTCTTCGTTCAGCACCTCAATCACCGGCGCTGATTCATGTTCTACGGCATTTTCCTCGAACTCATCCGACTCAGCCCAACCGATGCTGGCAATGGTGATTTCCTCGACTTCTAACTTACCGTGTTCGGTTTGGGCCTTGATGATCTCAAGTTTTACGTCATGATCATCCAGCGCGCGTACCGGGCGGGCAAAGGGCAATACCACTGCCGACTCTTGAGCGTTGGCCTGCCGTGCCAAGACAGCGGCCTTCCAAGCCTCTTCGGGAACAGGTTGCGGCTCGACCGGGACCTGAAATCCGGCCTTGACCGCTCCCGCATGACAGTGCACCAATTGACTCATGAAGCGTTCCCGAGTGGTTTGCTCGATATCCGCCATTTGCATACCTTCTTGCAAGCGTCGCAGCAAACCCGGCAGAGTCTTCACCATGTATTGGCGCGATTCACGCGTCAGCTTAGGGCGAACGCTCCAAATCAAGTCATCCATCAAGCCGATGGCCGTCAACCATGAATGACCTTCATCGCCACCATTTTGATAGGCACTACGTAGCGGTTTGATCCATTCTTGGCACAGGAATAGCCGTACCGTATCCGGTACCTCAGTATCGGAAGCACGAGCACGCACAGCATCTTCGGCTGCACTTTGCGCATCTTCCTCTTTAATCTGCTCGCGTTCGCGCGCTTCGATCATGTCGATGCTGACTTCAACCAAGGCATCAGCGGCACGCTCGCGCTCTGCCATAAAACTTTCAAACTCCAGCAAGGCCTGTTCAAAGACCTCGAGTTTGTCCTCAAATTCAGCATTGATGCGCTGCACAATTTGCTCGACTTTCAGATATAAGGGCGATGTGTGATCGATGACCTCGCCCCAGCTATTGGCCGCTTCCGCCAAGGTGTTCAGCAAGCGCCGCGTGGGATGACTTTTCTTGGAGAAGAAAGCTTGATCCAGCATCGCTGCTTTCAATACGGGGATTTGCAGCCGACCCAACAGCGCCTTGATCGTGTCTGGCACGCGTTGATCGTCGAAGATGAAATCAAACAACATGGCAACGATATCGATGGTCATGGCGTCAGCAGAGCCCAACGATGAACCCAGCGCGGTGTTCTTAAGATCATGCAACAGATTTGCATTGCCCGATACCACCGCAGCGACGTCGATTGTGCCGCTCGCACCTAACACATCGGCATGGCCATGTTGCAATTGGGTGAGTTGAGTCATCAAAATCGGATTGTGTGCCATGGCGAATACTGGACCGGCACCTGCATAAGCAGGGAAATTGGCACCTGATGGCGCACCCATCGCTGCAGCACCAGGTATGCCCGGCATCATACCCATGCTATACATTCCCGCAGAAGCACTGCGCTGCGATGCTGCATTCATCAAATGGCGCATGGTTTCAAAAACGTCGCCATCTTCTTCGGTCATGGCCATCGCCTGTATTGCTGCTTGCGCTGCAACGCCGGCGATTTGTTCAACTTGGCTCAGGCCCATGCCTTGACGTCTAATTTCGCGCTTGATCTTAGGGAGAATTTCTTTTTCCACTAAGTATTGGTTCGCTTCGTGGTACATCGACAGCACGCCGTTTTGCATTTGCCGATCCCACATGGTCACGAACAACAAGCGTACCTTAAGGCTGGCGTCGGTCTCACTGCACGCAGCAATAAATGCATTTGCCAGGATTTCGGCACCCAAGGGATTTTTGTGTTGTTTTAAATCCGCATCATGCAGCAGCACGCCCATGCGCTTTTCCAGGGCAAACAGTTCGTCACGGGCAGAAGTCTTCATCTTGGCCGACATTTCCTGGATGGCGATCGATTCTTCGAGCGCATCTGCATCCACTAAATCGAACTCACCTTCTTCATCGAAATTGGAATTTTTCTGCATGTCCGTTTCGCCGCGCACGCAGGTATTAAAACCACGAATAAAATGTTGGCGAAAACCCAATTCGATTTTCTCGCGCTGATCGCGTGCCGCACGCATGGCCTCAAAATAAAGATGTTGGGTTTCGATCATCACCGCCTTATCGGCCAGCGCAAAGAATTCATCGCCCAGCCGCTCCAGCATGGCCTTGAGTGCCCCAGAGACACTGCCCACGGCAATTTCGCGGCAACGCTCGATGATGCGCATGTCGGCTGGTGACGGGCCTTGGGATTGGGCCAAGGCATTCAGGATATTGTCTTGATCGTTGTCGCTCATGATCTTTTCCTCTACAACGCCTGTGGCAGATGGCCTCAAGCGGTTTTACGCCGGCTAGGGAAAAGTGCGAAAAGAAGGTTAACTGGGTTAGCGAAGTACCGCTTAACACATCCAGCAATCCCGCTATCCTAGAGCACAGGCTCCTTAGACCGGAAACTTTGCGTCCCCAACTTTCGATGGGTTTGCCCATTACAGATGTCTAAATCCACAAAAAAACACGCATGGATTTAGCTACAGTGATCGGCGCGCCCTGAGCAATCTTTAATTACTCAACCGTAGCGGCCTACGGCATTTCATTGCAAAACGGTTAAGAATTGCATGACAAGGTAAAATACCAATATAACCGTCCGACATTTCATTGCAAGCATTAGCCGATTAAACTTTTTTCACCGGAATACCCCGCATGTTGCGTCTGTCTGAAGTCAAGCTCCCGCTAGATCATCTGGAACCGGCCATTCAAGAGGCTATCCTAAAGCGCCTGAATATCCCTGCCAGCGACCTTATACACTTCAACGTAGTACGCCGCGCTCATGATGCGCGCAAGGCTAGCAATATTTTTCTGGTGTATACCCTGGATGTCGAAGTTAAAAACGAATCCATCTTGCTCGCCCGTAACGTCCCGCATGTGGTGACCAGTCCGGATCGCGCCTATCAATTTGTAGCACAGGCTTCGTTTCAACTTGCCAGCCGCCCAGTGGTGATCGGCACTGGCCCGTGCGGCCTATTCGCAGGCTTGATTTTGGCGCAGATGGGTTTTCGCCCGATTATTCTCGAACGTGGAAAATCGGTGCGCGAACGCACTCAGGACACCTTCGCGCTGTGGCGCAAGCACCAGCTCAATCCGGAATCCAACGTACAATTCGGGGAAGGCGGCGCCGGCACCTTCTCCGATGGCAAGCTGCATAGCCAAATCAAGGATCCGAAACACTACGGCTATAAAGTGCTGACCGAATTCGTCAAGGCCGGTGCGCCACCGGAAATCCTTTATGTGAGCAAGCCGCACATCGGCACTTTTCGCCTGGTGGGCGTGGTAGAAAAAATGCGGGCAACGATCGAGAGTCTGGGCGGCGAGATCCGTTTCCAAAGCCGCGTTGAGAATATTGACATCGAACAAAACCAAGTACGTGGCGTCGTGCTCGCCAATGGTGAGCACATAGCCGCTAGCCATGTACTCCTAGCCGTAGGCCACAGCGCACGCGACACGTTTCAGATGCTGTATGAGCGTGGTGTCTATATCGAAGCCAAGCCGTTTTCCATCGGCTTTCGCATCGAGCACCCGCAATCGCTGATAGACCAATGCCGCTACGGAAAAAATGCGGGCAACCCCGTGCTCGGCGCCGCCGACTACAAATTGGTACACCACTGCAAGAATGGGCGCTCGGTGTATAGCTTCTGTATGTGTCCTGGCGGTACGGTGGTGGCAGCTACCTCGGAAGTGGGACGCGTGGTGACCAATGGCATGAGCCAATATTCACGCAATGAGCGCAATGCCAACAGCGGCATCGTGGTCGGTATCACACCTGAAGATTACCCCGGACACCCACTGGCCGGTATCGCTTTTCAACGTCAATGGGAAGAACGCGCATTCGAGCTGGGCGGTCGCAACTATGATGCGCCGGGGCAATTAGTCGGGGATTTCATTGCCGGTCAGGCTTCGACTGCGCTAGGATCGGTACAACCCTCTTACACTCCCGGCGTACACTTAGGCGATCTTAGCAGCGCCCTGCCGGACTATGCTATCGCCGCCATCCGCGAAGCACTCCCTGCATTCGATAAGCAGATCAAGGGATTCGCCATGCGCGACGCGGTACTAACCGGTGTGGAGACGCGCACCTCCTCGCCCATCCGCATCAAACGCCGCGACGATTACCAAAGTCAAAACACTTTCGGCCTCTACCCTGCCGGCGAAGGTGCGGGTTACGCGGGTGGAATCCTGTCGGCAGCGGTAGATGGCATCAAAGTGGCTGAGGCGCTGGCCTTGAGCTTGCTACAAAAAGAGTCATGAATTTATGTGCCATGGTTCAATTGAGGTTTCATTTTTCTCTCATTCATGACGTTGTAGCAGTATCCGTTATAAATGTTTTTCTCTTAGGACCTTCATGAAAAACGATCAGATCTACACTAAAACCGGCAGAGGCATGCAAGCGTTGCCGAATTGCGCAAAACTCCTTGCGCCGCTGCAGTGCCAAATATTGGCCCTGGTGAACGGAAAGTTTTCCATCGAGGATATTCTGGCGCGATCTCCATCTGTTACCGAGCGTGAATTCTTTCTCAGCCTCGATTTACTCAGCCGCGATGGTTATATTCGACTTTTACCAAACATAGTAAATGAAATGGAAGGCCCTACTAGTATTCTGGGTGTGGAAGAGCTGGACACTGAGCATGGTGTAAAAGAATGGGCGGCGGCAACGCGTGCAGCTGAGGCACTACAACAAGCGGGCTATTTTTTGCTGGAGGAAAACAAAGGACAAAATGTAGGGCCACAACAAATTCTGGTGATTGACGATGAGCCTGCGATAGGAGAAGTGGTATCTATCGTGCTAGGCACCGCTGGCTTTGTTGTTGAGTCGATTGAAAATCCCCTACTGGCATTGGAAAAAATAAAATCCATGCCTAGCCTTGCACTGGTGCTACTGGATGTCGTCATGCCGCAAACGAACGGCTTTACGGTCTTGCGCCAGATCCGCGCCCAGCCGCAACTGCATCACCTGCCGGTGGTTATGTTGACTGCACATGCCGACCCGGAATATGTTGCTGAAGGCTTACGCGAAGGTGCTGATGGCTACATACTCAAGCCGTTCAAACCGGAAAAGCTCATCAGTTATTTACAAGACACACTCAAAATCAAAACAACGGCTAACGACTAAAACAGCGCAAAGCAATTTACACAAGCCTGCGGTTTAGGTTTTCAAGGTCCAGCCAAATTTCTTCAACGCTTCCAGCGCTGTGATCCGATGATCTCCCTGTATCTCGATGGCGCCATCCTTGATAGTTCCACCCGAGCCGCAACGTTGCTTAAGCTGTTTGCATAGCGCATTCAAATCATCGGCGGCAAGTGGTACGCCGCGAATCACCGTTACGCCCTTGCCCTTGCGACCCTTGGTTTCAAGGATTACCCGTACAACCCCATCCGAAGCTGGCAGCGCGGCTTGCTTGCAAACGCAGGCATGGACCGGCTGGCCGCAGCCAGGGCACATTTTCCCGTGTTCAGTTGAGTAAACGAGTGCGCCGATTTTATTTCACCCCTTTATTTAGTCTCACACAGGCGTAAAAAATCGCGCCTGCATTTCTTCCAAGCCGAGGCTTTGCAATACTTCATGTAAGCGTTGCGCCGGGCGCTTGCGAGGTAGATCCTTATAGCTGGCGATGATGAGTTCGTTCTTCATCGAGTGTTCCCAACCGACAAGTTCCGTCACGTTGACTTGATAGCCATGTGCTTCCAATTGCAGGCAACGCAACACATTGGTGGCGAGACTACCGAACTCACGCGTATGCAAGGGATGGCGCCAGAGCTCGGCAAGTGCATGACCGCTCAAGACTTTGCTCTTATTCTTTCTTAGCACTGCAGCCACCTCTGCTTGGCAGCACGGTACTAGCACAATGAAGCGCGCCTTTTTTTCCAGGGCGAAATGAATCGCATCATCCGTAGCAGTATCGCAGGCATGCAAGGCGGTGACGATATCGACTTGTGCCGGCAGGTGTTCCGAGGTGATTGAGGCTGCGACGGACAGGTTCAGAAATGACATATTGGGAAAGCCGAGCTGCTGCGCCAAGGCCTGGGATTTTTTCACCAGCTCGTCGCGCGCCTCGATTCCATAGATATGCGAAGCATTCTCCAAGTTCTTAAAAAACAAATCATACAGAATGAACCCGAGATAAGATTTACCGGCGCCATGATCAACCAAGTGAATCTCAGGTCGCGATTGTTGAATTTCTTGAAGCAAAGGTTCGATAAATTGATACAGGTGATACACCTGCTTCAGCTTGCGCCGGCTATCCTGGTTCATTTTTCCGTCGCGCGTCAGGATGTGTAGCTCCTGCAAGAGTGCAAGGGATTGGCCTAGTTTGATTTCTGGGATGAGTTCCATTTGGACATTTTAAGGTAATTTAGGGTTTGCCAAATGAAAATGGGAGCCATAAGGCTCCCATTTTGACTTGGCGGAGAGGGTGGGATTCGAACCCACGGTACGGAAAACCGTACGCCTGATTTCGAGTCAGGTACATTCGACCACTCTGCCACCTCTCCGAAGCCCGCGATTTTAGCAGAAGCACGGCTACTTTTCACTGTGAGCATGGACAAAATTCGATTCGTTAGCCAAACTCATGTCATGCGCGTATTGATTCCCCTTATGTTCTGCGCTGGACTTGCGGCTTGCGGCTTGGTTTCCACCCCGATTCCATCGGCACGCGAGTCTGGCGTGCTGGTGGTTGTGACACGCAATGGCCCCACCACTTACTATGAGGATGCGCAGGGCAATTTCGTCGGCCTGGAACACGATTTGGTCACCCTATTCGCCAAGGAAAATGGGTTGAAAGTCGAGTTTGTGCTAGCCAATCAGTTCCAGGAAATCCTACCCAAAGTCAGTGCACGCCAAGCACATTTGGCCGCCGCCGGTCTTACCATCACGGATGAGCGCAAGCGGCGCGTATTATTCAGCACGGCCTATCAAACCGTGCAGCAACAACTGATTTATCGCTCAGGCCAACCTAAGCCAGAAAATTTGAATGCCCTTGTAGGTAATAAATTACATGTTGTTGCCGGCACTAGCTATACCGAGCGCTTGACGCAAGCCAAGCGTAAATATCCAAACCTGGCCTGGACTGAAGTCAACAATCATCAAACTGAAGACTTGCTCGCCAGTCTAGCCGAGGGTGAAATCGATTATGTGGTAGCCGATTCGCATCTCGTGCAACTTTCACACAACTTTCACCCTGAGCTGGAAGTCGCTTTCGATATTGGTCGACCCGAATATCTAGCCTGGGCTTTTCCCAAAGATGGCGATGCTTGGCTGTATAAAAAATCCCTGCAATTTTTTGCCAAAATCCAGCGCGATGGGACGCTGAAGCGTTTGCAGGATCGCTATTACGGCCATATCGAAAGGCTGGAACAAGCAGACGTGATTGGCTTTCTGTCCAAGATGAATACCGTGTTGCCGAAATACCGCGCTTTGTTTCAAGAAGCGCAGGACATTACCGGCATCGATTGGCGTTTACTGGCGGCACTTGGTTATCAGGAGTCGAAATGGGATCCGCTGGCAACGTCTCCAACCAATGTGCGTGGCTTAATGATGCTGACCGAAGATACTGCAGACGCCATGGGCGTCAATGACCGGCTCGACCCAAAACAAAGCATCATTGCTGGCGCAAAATATTTATTAAGCCAGCAAGAAAGTATTCCGCCACGCATTGCCGAACCAGATCGCACCTGGTTCGCGCTGGCCGCCTACAACGTTGGCTATGGTCATTTAGAGGACGCAAGGGTACTGGCACAGCGCCAAGGTTTGAACCCCAACGCTTGGCCGGATCTGAAAAGAAGCTTGCCCTTATTGAGCAAGGCGGAATTTCATTCCAGTGTGAAGCATGGTTATGCCCGCGGCGGAGAGCCAGTGATTTTCACCGAGAACATCCGAACTTATTACGATATTTTGGTGAAATATGAAAAACCTTACCGACCATTTTTCTCGCCGTCGGCGCGCGAACGAGACAGCGAAAAACGCAAGGTGAGAACGTCTTAGGCGATAACGATTTTATCCGCCCCGCCCATATAATGACGTAGCACGTTAGGGATGGTCACGCTGCCATCGGCATTCTGATAATTCTCCAAAATCGCCACCAAAGTGCGGCCCACCGCCAAACCGGATCCATTCAGGGTATGCGCTAATTCTGGTTTGTTTTTTTCGTTGCGATAGCGCGCCTGCATGCGCCGTGCCTGGAACGCCTCAAAATTGCTGCACGAAGAAATTTCGCGATAGGTATTTTGCGCCGGTAACCAAACCTCAATGTCGTAGGTCTTCGCGGCGGAAAAACCCATATCCCCGCTGCAAAGTGCCATGACGCGATAAGGTAATTCCAGTTTCTTTAGAATGATCTCGGCGTGTCCCAGCAGTGTTTCCAAAGCCGCATAAGACTGCTCTGGCTGCACAATCTGCACCAGCTCCACTTTCTCAAACTGATGTTGGCGTATCATGCCGCGCGTGTCGCGTCCATACGAGCCTGCCTCGCGACGAAAACATGGGGTGTGCGAAACGAACTTCACGGGCATGTCTTCCAAGGCAACAATGACATCGCGTACGATGTTGGTCACCGGGACTTCTGCGGTCGGGATCAAGAATAAATCGTCTGCGCAAACATGGAACTGGTCATCCTGAAATTTTGGGAATTGCCCTGTGCCACGCATGCTGTCGGCGTTGACCAGGAATGGCACATACACTTCTGTATAGCCATGCTCTAGGGTATGCACATCCAGCATAAATTGTGACAGCGCACGATGCATGCGCGCCAGCGGACCTTTCATCAACGAGAATCGCGCACCGGTTATTTTAACTGCGGTCTCAAAATCTAATTGCTTCAGGCCTTCGCCCACATCGACATGATCCTTGACCTGAAAATCGAAAGTGCGTGGCGTACCCACACGTCGTACTTCGACGTTATCAGTCTCAGAAACGCCAATCGGAACACTTTCATGCGGCAGATTTGGAATGGTCATTAACAGCTCATTGAGCTGACTCAAGATCACGGCCAGTTTTTCCTCGGCCGCTTTAAGCTCGTCGCCCAAACTCGCCACTTCGGCCATGATCGCAGTGACATCCTCACCTTTAGATTTAGCGATGCCTATTTGCTTGGATGATTGATTGCGTTTGGCTTGCAACTCTTGGGTACGCATTTGCACGGCTTTGCGAGCCTGTTCCAATTCCTGAAAACGCGTTACATCCAACTCATATTTACGTGCCCGCAGACGTTGCGCAGCGCCATCTAGATCATTTCGAAGCAGTTGTATATCCAGCATGATTATTTCTTTCGTTTTGCTTTAGCGTCGAGTTCGCGCAAATGCGCTAAACGTTCGGTGATTTTTGATTCCAGTCCACGCGGGGTCGGTTCGTAAAAGCGCACTTGCGGCATCTCCTCAGGGAAATACTCTTCGCCTGCGGCATAAGCTTCCGGCTCGTCGTGCGCGTAGCGGTAAGCGTGGCCGTAACCCAGCTCCTTCATCAGTTTAGTCGGGGCATTGCGCAAATGCAGTGGCACCGAGCGCGATTTATCGTTACTGATAAAGGCACGGGCGCTATTATACGCGACGTACACCGCATTGCTTTTCGGTGCGCAGGCCAGGTAGATCACGGCCTGAGCAAGTGCCAAATCGCCTTCCGGGGAGCCAAGACGCTCGTAAGTCTCTACCGCATCCAAAGTTAAACGCAGCGCGCGCGGATCGGCCAGCCCGATATCCTCGGACGCCATGCGAATCATGCGTCGCCCGAGGTATAGTGGATCGGCGCCGCCATCCAGCATGCGCAGGAACCAATACAGCGCGGCGTCGGGTGCAGTGCCGCGTACCGATTTGTGCATTGCGGAAATCTGATCGTAGAATTCTTCACCACCTTTATCGAAACGACGGCCACTTTTGGCCACGGTATCGCGTGCGAAATCTTCCGTGACCAAATACGTTTTACTGGCCAGTGCAGCCGTACGGGTTTGTTCCAGAATATTCAACAGCCGGCGCGCATCGCCATCGGCACAACCGACAATCTGTGCTTTAGCACCCGACTCGAAGCTAAGATCGGTCAACGCCGCTTGGCAAGCGTGATCGAACAACTCGCCAAGTTCCGTTTCGGATAAAGGCTTCAAGACATACACTTGGGCACGCGACAAAAGCGCGCTATTCACTTCAAAAGATGGGTTCTCGGTCGTAGCGCCAATGAAGGTGAACAAACCTTGTTCGACATAGGGCAGGAACGCGTCTTGCTGCGACTTATTGAAACGGTGTACCTCATCCACGAACAGGATGGTGTGACGCCCGCTTTGCTCCAGGGCGAATTGCGCTCGCGTGATGGCATCTCGAATATCCTTCACCCCAGACAGTACTGCCGACAGTGCAATAAATTCAGCATCAAACGCACCCGCCATCAGCCGCGCCAGCGTGGTTTTACCCACGCCTGGCGGCCCCCACAAAATCATCGAGTGTGGTTTACCGGATTCAAAAGCGATACGTAACGCCTTACCCGCGCTCAGTAAATGGGTTTGGCCGAAGACTTCATTGAGCGCGCGGGGACGGAGCCGTTCCGCTAGGGGCGCATCCGGCTCATGCGAAAAAAAATCACTCACCGATCACATCCGCACCCTTGGGCGGTGCGAACTTGAATTGGTCAGCGCTGAATTTGGGATTGCGCTCCAGTTTATCGAAACGAATGATCGTGGTTTGACCGAAGCTATCCTTCAACTCCATCTGTTTGAGCGTACTGCCAGAAAAACCCATACGGACAGCGGCGAACATCGTATCGCTGGACTTGGGTGCAGCTTCAAGCCATTCCAATCCATCGCGATTGCCAGCTTCGCTCAAGTTAAAAAATCGCTCAATCTCGTTATTACCTGCGAGCAAGGCTGCGGGTGAGCTGCCCAGCGCTTCGTCCAATTTACGCACCGTGACTTGATTCAGATCCTTGTCGTAGATCCACAGTTTAGCGCCGTCACCCACGATTAGTTGTGCGTAGGGCTTTTCGTAAGTCCAACGAAATTTTCCGGGGCGCGAAAATGCCATTACCCCGGAAGCCAGGCTGGTGGCACGACCATTGCGATCAATCACAGTTTGCGAAAATTGCGCGCGTGCGCTCTGAGATTCGCGCACGAAAACGCGCAGGCTGTCGACACTGCCGGCGTGGGCGATGCTTGCTGCACTAACAATGAAAACAAAAATAACTAGAAAGAGCTTCATCAAAATCCTTTTTCACCACGGAGTACACAGAGGACACGGAGTTAAATGAGCGGTTTCCTCCATGCACTCCGTGTCCTCCATGGTAAATGCTTTATTAAATTCATTCCCGATTCGGCATCAGCACTTCGCGATTGCCATTCGACTGCATGCTCGATACCAATCCAGCGCGCTCCATTTGTTCGATCAGACGTGCGGCGCGATTGTAGCCAATGCGTAATTGGCGTTGTACGCTGGAGATCGAAGCGCGTCGCGATTTGAGTACGATTTCCACCGCTTGGTCATAGAGCGGATCGGATTCGACATCACCCATTCCGGCTTCTCCGCCCTCACCGCTTTCTTCGCTATCGTTACCGTCCAAGATGCCTTCGATATATTGCGGCTCTCCGAGTTTTTTGAGCCAATCAACCACAGCATGCACTTCCTGATCCGACACATAGGCGCCATGCACGCGCTGCGGATAGCCAGTGCCAGGCGGTAGATATAACATGTCGCCCTGACCCAGCAGCGCTTCTGCACCTTGCTGATCGAGAATGGTGCGTGAATCAATCTTGCTCGACACTTGGAATGCCACCCGGGTAGGTATATTGGCCTTAATCAAACCAGTGATCACATCCACCGAGGGGCGCTGCGTGGCAAGAACCAAATGAATACCAGCCGCGCGCGCTTTTTGCGCTAGGCGCGCGATCAGTTCTTCAACTTTTTTCCCAACGACCATCATCATGTCCGCCAGCTCATCGATCACCACGACAATCAAGGGCAGCTCATCCAAGGGGTCGGGGCTCTCCGGTGTGAGCGTAAAGGGATTGGTAATCGGCGTACCCGCTTTTTTCGCATCGGCCACTTTTTGGTTAAAACCAGCCAGATTGCGCACGCCTTGGCTCGACATCAGGCGATAGCGCCGATCCATTTCGTTGACACACCAAGTCAACGCATGCGCTGCTTGGCGCATGTCCGTCACGACCGGCGCCAGCAAATGCGGAATACCTTCGTATACCGACAGTTCCAGCATTTTTGGGTCCACCAAAATCAGGCGCACTTGGCTCGGATCGGACTTGTACACCAGGGACAAGATCATGGCATTGATCGCCACGCTCTTGCCGGAGCCGGTAGTCCCGGCCACCAGCACATGCGGCATCTTGGCCAGATCAGCCACCACCGGTTTGCCGGTGATGTCCTTGCCCATGGCGATAGTCAGGGGCGAACTCATGTCGGCATACACTTGCGAGCTGACGATTTCCGACAAGTGGATAATTTGTCGTTTGGGATTGGGCAACTCTAGACCCATGCAATTCTTGCCCGGAATCGTTTCAACGACACGGATGCTGACCACCGACAAGGCACGTGCCAAGTCTTTCGTTAAATTAAGAATCTGGTTGCCTTTAACACCGATAGCCGGTTCGATTTCGTAGCGCGTGATAACGGGGCCAGGATAGGCTGCAACCACTTTGACCTCAACGCCAAACTCCAGCAATTTGCGTTCGATCAGGCGCGAGGTGAACTCCAGCATCTCGGCCGAGATCATTTCGATTTCACCGTCCATCTCATCCAACAAATGTACAGGCGGCAGGGGCGAGTCCGGTAGATCAGCAAACAGCGGCGCTTGTTTCTCTTTTTGCACCCGGGTCGATTTCGGAATTTCCAGCACTGGACGCTCGATGCGGATCGGCTGGTGGTCTTCCACCAGGTGTTTCTTCAGTTCCTGCACCGTTTCTTCACGTTCGATCTTTGCCACTTCGCCCGCCTTGCGGTCGCGCCAATTATCGATGCGACTGCGGATGCAGGTATAAGCCCACTCCACACCAGCGCCGATCCTTTCCATGATGACCAACCAGGAAGCGCCCGTGAGTAAGCTAAAGCCAATACCGAACAAGGCCAGCAAGAATAATGTTGCGCCGGTAAAGCCGAAGGCACTACCCAACATTTCGCCCACGACAGCGCCGGAAATACCACCGGGCGTATCCGGCAATTGCACGCCTAAGGTATACAGCCGCAGATGCTCTAGCGCAGAGCTGCTGAACAACACCAGCAAAAAACCAACAAAAGCGACGAATACCGAGCGACGTTCGCTAATGCCGGCGCGCTCCATGCGCCGATAGCCCCACCACACGAGGTAGCTGACAAACACCACACCCCAATAAGCGGATAAGCCAAATACGTGCAACAACACATCAGCCAACCAAGCGCCAAAACGCCCGCCGGCATTATGTACAGTCAGGTCAGAGCCGCCAAAGGACCAGCCAGGGTCGGACTTATGATATGTGAGCAGAATCAGCGCCAGAAAAATCGCGCCTGCAATCAGCGCGATCCACCAAGCTTCGCGCAGCAAAATGACCAGCCTTGTGTTGGACTGTGCGCCATTCGGCTGGGCTGCATTGCGGCCCGCATTACGATAAGAATTGGCCATTGATTCAAACAATTGAAGAATAGCGAATTATACCAACATCACAGCCAGCACAGCACGCTACGAATGCTGATAAAATTGCGGTCTTTCCCGTTTTATTGACCCCTTTTTATTTCAGGAGTTTTACATGTCCGCCAAGCATTGCCGCCTACTCATCCTGGGTTCCGGCCCAGCGGGTTATACCGCAGCCATTTACGCCGCCCGGGCCAACTTAAAGCCCGTGATGATCACCGGCTTGAGCCAAGGTGGGCAGCTGATGACCACCACCGAAGTGGATAACTGGCCAGCCGACGTCAACGGCGTGCAAGGCCCGGATTTGATGCAGCGCTTCCAGGGCCATGCCGAGCGCTTCAACACCGAGATCATTTTCGATCACATTCACACCGCTAAGCTCACGGAAAAGCCCATGACCCTGACCGGCGATGCCGGCACCTACACCTGCGATGCCCTGATCATCGCCACCGGCGCCTCAGCCAAATATCTGGGTCTGCCCTCGGAACAAGCTTTCATGGGCAAAGGTGTTTCCGGCTGCGCCACCTGTGACGGATTTTTCTACAAAGGTCAAAAGGTCGCCGTGGTCGGTGGCGGCAATACTGCGGTGGAAGAAGCACTGTACCTTGCCAACATCGCCAGCCATGTCACCCTGGTGCATCGCCGTGACACCTTCAAGGCGGAAAAAATCATGATCGATCACCTGATGCAAAAAGTGGCCGACGGCAAGATCACTCTGGAACTAAACCAAGAACTGGACGAAGTGCTGGGCGACAAGACTGGCGTCACGGGTATGCGCCTGAAGAGCACCGCTGGCGACGGTGGTAAAAAGGATATTACCCTCACCGGAGTTTTCATCGCTATCGGTCACAAGCCCAACACTGACTTGTTTGTTGGCCAGCTCGACATGGAGGGCGGCTACCTGATCACCCACTCCGGCAACAAAGGCAACGCCACCGCCACCAACATCGCTGGCGTTTATGCAGCGGGAGACGTGCAAGATCACATCTACCGCCAGGCCATCACCAGCGCCGGTACCGGCTGCATGGCGGCACTCGATGCCGAGCGCTACCTCGACCAACTTGGCAAAGCCTAAGCCGCCCTTAGACGCAGATACCACTCCCGCCCCAGACGACGCGATGCTGTTCCGCGCCGCCGTGGGCGATGTCAGCCCACTCCCCGATCCGGGGCGCATCAAGCCAAGCCCAAGGCGCGTCTTACCCATAGCGCAGCGCAGCGCGCATGAAGCCCCCAACGTGCCCGATCTACTCTCCGATCATGTCCCACATGACAGCCCAGCCGACAACGAACTTGGCTTCCTACGACCTGGCGTTGCAGCACAAACCTTGCGCCGCCTACGGCGCGGGCATTGGCCAATCCAGGACGAAGTGGATTTACATGGCATGGATCGTGATGCTGCGCGTACTTATCTAGTGAGCTTCTTGAACAGCTGTCATGAACGTAAGACAAAATGTGTACGTATCATTCACGGCAAGGGCCTCAGTTCAAAAAACAAGCAACCGGTTTTGAAACAACTGGTGAGAAATTGGCTGATACAACGCCTAGATGTGCTGGCTTTTGTGCCCGCACAAGCAGCTGAAGGTGGCAGTGGTGCGGTAATAGTGCTGTTGAAACGCGGAAAGTAAAACTTAAAAACAAGATGGATAAGGAGGCAATATGGCAATCACCAACTGGCTACTCATTCTCGGTGCCGTACTACTCGGTACCTTGGGACAACTACTGCTCAAGGCGGGCACTAACGCGATCGGCAGCTTCGCCTTTACCAGTGCAAATTTGCTTCCGGTGAGTTGGCAACTGGCCACCCAGCCCCTGATTTTCGGTGGCCTCTTGGTCTATGGCTTCAGTTCCATCGTCTGGATCATGGCACTGTCACGGGTTGAAGTCAGTATCGCCTATCCGATGGTGTCCATCGGCTATGTATTGACCGCCATCGCCGCCTGGCAATTCTTGGGAGAATCAATTTCCGCCATGCGCATCGCCGGAATCGGTGTCATCATTTTAGGCGTGGTGATCGTGGCGCGTTCATAAGGCTTGCCAAGCGCTGCGATTTTGACAACAATGCAGTCATGACTCCGCTGCAAAGGTAATACGAGCACAATGCTCATGCAGAACATTCCAGAATTCTCGCTGCCGGCCACTGGCGGCACGCTTTTTAAGTCAAACAAACTCAAGCGCAAGCGCCTGATCCTCTACTTTTACCCCAAAGACAACACCCCGGGCTGCACCACTGAGGCCGAACAATTTCGCGATCACCACGCTGAAGTTCAGCGGTTCGACTGCGATGTGATTGGTATTTCGCGTGACAGCATTAAGTCACATGAGAACTTCAAGGCTAAATTGGGTTTGCCATTCGAATTACTGAGCGACAACGAAGAAATCGCCTGTCAGTTGTTCGCTGTCATCAAAATGAAGAATCTGTATGGCAAACAGGTACGTGGAATTGAGCGTAGCACCTTCCTGTTCGATAAGAAGGGCAAGCTGTTGCAAGAATGGCGCGGAGTCAAAGTTGCGAACCACGTGCAAGAGGTGTTGGAATACCTGAAATCACTCTAACTCACGGAGAAATCATCCACATGGCTAAAAAGCGCACCACGACCAAATCCACCGCCGCGCTGACCAAATTATTCGTCCTTGACACCAATGTGTTGATGCACGATCCCTCCAGCTTAGTCCGCTTCCAAGAGCATGACATCTTCTTACCGATGATGACCCTGGAAGAGTTGGACAACAATAAAAAAGGCATGACCGAAGTCGCGCGTAATGCGCGCCAGACCAGTCGTTTTCTCGATCAAATCGTTAGTGACCCGCAAGTTGACATGGAGGATGGCATCGAGCTGGCTCCACATAGCGGCGGCGCTGCCACTGGCCGTCTATTCCTACAAACCTACGCCATCAACAGCGTCCTGCCGGAAGCCCTGCCGAGCTATAAGGGTGACAACCAAATCCTAGGAGTTATGCTGCACTTGCAGCGCGAATTCCCCAAGCGCCAAGTCATTTTGGTGTCGAAGGACATCAATATGCGCATCAAGGCGCGCGCGCTGGGTTTCGCCGCCGAGGATTATTTCAACGACAAGGTGTTGGAAGACACCGACCTGCTGTATAGCGGCACGCGCCAGCTCGCCGATGATTTTTGGGACAAACATAGCAAGGGCATGGAATCCTGGCAGGAAAATTCACGCAACTATTACCGCATCAAGGGGCCGCTGTGCCGTGAATTGCTAATCAATGAATTTGTTTATCAGGAAGGCCCACAGCCGCTATATGCCTGGGTGCGCGAACAGACCGGTAACGCTGCTGTACTGGAGACGATCCGTGATTTCAATCACAGCAAGAACAATGTCTGGGGTATCACCGCACGCAACCGCGAACAAAATTTCGCCTTAAACTTACTGATGAATCCCGATATTGATTTCGTCACCCTACTCGGTCAGGCCGGTAGCGGTAAGACCCTGCTGACGCTAGCGGCCGCCCTGACGCAAGTGCTGGATGACAAACGCTACAATGAAATTATTATGACCCGCGTCACAGTGCCAGTAGGTGAAGATATCGGCTTCCTGCCCGGCACCGAAGAAGAAAAAATGACGCCTTGGATGGGGGCACTGGAAGACAACTTGGACGTGCTCAACAAGACCGACGACTCGGCCGGCGAATGGGGTCGAGCTGCGACCCAAGACTTGATCCGTTCGCGCATCAAGGTCAAATCGCTCAATTTCATGCGCGGTCGCACCTTCCTCAGCAAATTCCTGATTATCGACGAAGCGCAAAATTTGACGCCGAAACAAATGAAGACCCTCATCACCCGCGCTGGCCCCGGCACCAAGGTGGTCTGCCTGGGCAACATCGCGCAGATTGATACGCCCTATCTCACCGAGGGCAGCTCCGGCCTAACTTATGTGGTGGATCGTTTCAAGGGCTGGGTGCATGGGGGCCATGTCACCTTGATGCGCGGTGAACGCTCGCGTCTGGCGGATCATGCAGCAGAAGTGCTGTAGCCGTTATGGTCGAAGCTGCTCGTAATCGCGGCGAAACAAGGCTTCGATTTCGTCGATCACTTCCGCCGCTGGTTTGCCCAGCATTAAATGCTGCGTCATGTGGTCGGATATTTCCTGTAGCATTTTGCTGTGATCCAGCATGGGATATGTCAGACGCAGGCGTTTGATAGCCTGCACGACTTTTTCTTCTGCGGGACGAGGAATGAGTTCTGGTTCGCCAAATTCGCGCGGAGTTTCGACCACACGCCCAGCCAGGAACTCAGCGAAGGCAATGACCGTGTCTTGCTGCGCTGATGGCAGCGCGCGAAAATATTTGAGCAGTTCCTTCTCATCGCGCTTCATAGCGAGAAATCTGTATTAACTTTTGCCCTTCAAGGTGCTAACTACGCACTCGAGAAAGGTTTGTAGTAAGCGCGATTGGAATTTTTCCTTGGCATAAACTAGGGACAAGGGACGATTTAAGCGTGGCTGCAAGGGCACAGCAATCAGGTCGCCCAGTTTGAGTTCTTTTTGGATCGTAGATAACGACACAATGGCCACGCCCAAGTCGGCTTCCACCGCACCCTTGATGGCCTCACGACTGCCCAGCTCCATGGTGATATGCAGGTCTTCCGGTTGTACGCCGTTTTTACGGAAATATTCATCCACGACTTCACGCGTACCGGAACCAGATTCGCGGCTGACGTACGGCAACTCGGCCAACTGTACTGGTGTAATAAAGGTGTAGCCCGCTACCGCATGCTTGGGCGAACAGATCGCCACTAAATCATCCTCGCAGCACACATGTGAAGTAAGTTGCGGATGATGCGACGAGGACTCAATCAAACCGACATCAAGGGTGTGGTCGGACACGCGCGATTCAATCGTCTCTGAGTTGGCCACGGTCAGACGGGCCTGCACATGCGGATACTGCGCCTTAAAATCGCCCAACAAGCGCGGCAACATGTATTCAGCGATGGTGGTGCTGGCGCCGACCATCAGCGTGCCGGAAATTTGCCCAGTCAATTCGCCCAAACGCGTTTCCATTTCGCTATTCAAATTGAGAATGCGTTCGGCGTATTCCAAGGCAACTTCGCCGGCGACTGTCAAAGTAATCTTGCTATGGCTACGTTCGAACAGGCGGGTATTAAAATGCTCTTCGAGTTGTTTGACCTGAAACGTCACGGCAGGCTGGGTCATAAATAATAATTCGGCGGCCTTGGTGAAACTTAATTGCTTTGCAACCGTATAAAAGACCTGGAGCCTGCGATCTGCCATAAATATTCCCGAAGGGCTATGTTGCTGCCTGAAGCACCGAATTTAACCATACTTCCGCAACACTGGGTAGGCCTGTATAGCATGCGAGATACAACCATTTCTCTAGGTATGGTATAACATGCCTTTAGATTTTTAGAAAACAATCGGCCACGAACCGATGGCAATGATTCTGACATGACTCGCGGTTTTTACATCATTATGGCGGCGCAATTTTTCTCCGCCCTCGCCGATAACGCACTACTCATCGCCTCCATTGCGCTGCTGATTGATTTCTTTCACCGGCCGGATTTATCGCCGCTGCTCAAGTTTTATTTCACCATCTCGTATGTCATCCTGGCGCCCTTCGTTGGGGCATTTGCCGATTCGATGCCTAAGGGTCGCGTGATGTTCATCAGCAACACCATCAAGGTTGTCGGTTGTATGCTGCTGCTGTTCAATGTCCACCCCTTACTGGCCTATGGCATTGTCGGACTTGGTGCAGCGGCTTACTCGCCCGCCAAATATGGCATCCTTACTGAATTACTCCCACCCAAAGATCTAGTGCTGGCAAATGCCTGGATTGAAGGACTGACCGTTGGCGCAATCATCTTAGGAACCGTGGTTGGCGGTATATTAATCAGTCCTAAGGTCAGCGGTATATTGGCCAAGTTCGATCTCCCCGGCATTGAGACCGGCATTGACACCCCACCGGAAATGGCAATCTGCGTAATAGCCGTCTTCTATGTCCTCGCAGCAATTTTTAACCTCTACGTACCGAACACCGGAGTCGACCACAAGCCGGTTCACCGCAACCCCTGGTATTTGGCGCGTGACTTTGGTCATTGCGTGAAATTGTTATGGACGGACAAACTAGGACAAATCTCACTCTCCGTCACCACGCTGTTTTGGGCAGCCGGTGCCACCTTGCAATTTATCGTCCTTGATTGGGCAAAAGCCGCCCTGCACCTACCGCTCAACCAAGCGTCCATGTTACAAGGCGTAGTCGCGCTGGGCGTCGCCATCGGTGCCATCCTTGCTGCACGCATGGTGCCGATTCAAAACTCGATCAAGGTACTGCCCATTGGGGCGCTTATGGGCGTGTTAGTCATCAGCATGGTCGGCATAAGTTCACTGCCGCTATCCATCGTCTTGCTGATTCTGATTGGCGCCTCGGCGGGATTTTTTGTAGTACCGATGAATGCGCTGTTGCAGCATCGCGGGCATATCCTGGTCGGTGCAGGCCACTCCATCGCGGTACAGAATTTCAATGAAAATGCCGGTATCCTGGTCATGGTCGGCACCTACTACTTATTGCTAAAAGCGGATGTCTCAGTCAATGGCGCTGTAATTATCTTTGGCCTGTTCACCACCGCCGCCATGTTGATGATCATGAACTGGTACCGCTGCAACCTCACGCGCAACGGCGCAGAGATTCAAAAACTACTCGAAGTCGCCCGCAGCAGCTCGCATGCCTAGCACCTTGTATTAAGTATTGCCTTGCGTTGCCGTTACTGGCTAAGACTCAATAACGGTGACGAGCAACCGTACTTACATCCAGACCATGCGCGCGTCTCATCAACAAAACTGGCAAAAACTCTGGCCCCAAGAACTGCAATGGCGTTTGCCAATATCGGTGGGGTTAGTGTCTGGTGCGTTATTCCTTGTGTTTGTAAACACACGCCTAGAATTCACGTCCATCATCCAAGCCGCACTCTTATTTTGCGCTGTATTTGGTATTGCCTATTTGCAATTGCAGCGCCCCTTGAACGCGCTGCGCCAAGCATCCGAATTCGCGAAGACCTTAGTTGGGATGAATGGCAAACAACTCGTTGCCGAGATGGGAGTAGCCGAGATCGACACCTTACTCAAGGCACTGAATACAGCATCCAATGGACTACAAGCGCAAGACAATGCGTTGAATATCGCCTTCACCGAATTACAAGAACATCAATATGCATTTGATCAGCATTTAATCGTCACCTTAATCGATTGCAATGGTGCCATACAGTTTGCCAATGATCGCATGTGCGAATTTTCTGGCTATGCGCGTAACGCATTATTGGGGCGCCCCTTCACCATGCTCAGCGCCGAAACTGACCCAATTGCCTACAATCAAATTCTTTGGGACATGATGCAACAAGGTGAGGTATGGCGCGGTGAAATGCGCATCAAGAAAAATTCAGGGCAGATTGGTTGTGTTGACGCAAGCTTAGCGCCCATTCGCGCCATCAACGGCACTACGCTACGCTACATATGCATTCAGACCGATATCACCGAACACAAACACAGTGAAGATGTCCTCGCAGCTAATCAACACGCATTAGAGCTATTGGCGTCCAATATGGAACAGCTGATTAAGGTACGCACAGTCGAACTGGAAAAAACTAACGAAGATCTTGTTCAAGCGAATCAAGCAAAATCCGAATTTCTTTCCATCGTTTCGCATGAACTGCGTACACCCCTGACCTCCATTAAATCATTTGCCTCAATCTTAAATGATGAACTCAATGATCCGGATGCAAAGCGTTATCTTCACATCATCAACGAAGAGACCGATCGCTTAAACCGCCTGATCAACGATATTCTTGATCTGCAAAAAATCGACGCCGGCCGCATGGTTTGGCGCGATGAAAAAGTCAATTTAGTCGATATTGCACGAGCCGCCGTCGAATCCTTTAGTGGTGCCTATCAGGCGAAGCAGCTTGCCCTGGAATATCATGCCGCAGATCAAAACCTGCTAGCCATTGTAGATTCAGACAAGATGCGCCAGATCCTGGCCAACCTATTATCAAACGCCTTGAAATTCACACCAACTGGAAAAGTCGAAGTACGCATTACGCGTATCTGGGATAGCCGCAGCAATTTACCGTTCCTGCAAATCGCCGTTGCCGATAGCGGCCCAGGCTTAGCAACCAGTCAGTTAAATCATATTTTTGAACAGTTCTATCAGGTCGAAAACGACCAGTCGCGCAAAATCCAAGGTACTGGTCTGGGACTTGCCATCTGCAAGCAGATCATAGATCACTATAACGGGCGAATCTGGGCCGAAAGTGAAATTGGCAAGGGAACCACGATCTTTTTTATTCTCCCCGACGCCAGCAATGCCAGTAAAAAGCTGGGCGAAATTCTAATCGATCTCGGCTACATCACCAGCGCCGAGATCGATCAAGCCTTACAACAGCAGCGCCAATCTGACGCGCAAAACGTTCACCCCGCCAGGAATAGCTAAAATGTCCGTGCGTATTCTCGTTGTTGAAGATGAAGAAAATATCCGCTTGGCGCTCAAAACCATCGCCCGAAAACATTTACCCTGCGACGAAGTCATTGCTTGTGAGGATGGACAAGATGCCTGGGACAAATTACAGACAGAGGCCTTTTCGCTGGTCATCTCAGACTGGAATATGCCGAGAAAGACCGGATATGAGTTACTTGAGTCGATGCGCGGCAACGAGCAAACCCGCAGCATCCCAATGCTGCTATTGACTGCGCGCTCGGACAAAAATAGCGTGATCAATGCACTGCAAGCTGGGGTCAGTGATTACATTACCAAGCCTTTCGACAAGGACATGTTGGTGCAAAAGGCCGCCAAATTGCTAGCAAAAACGATTATCGCAAACGGCCAAGTTGTTACCCCTCTCAGCGAACAGATGGCACCCACAACTTCCATTAGCGACGATGTCATTAAACGTATCAAAGGTGGAGAGCATGCCCTACCTGTACTGCCAGAACTGGCAACAAAGGTTGATGCGTTATTTCAACGTCCAGATGTGGATCTTGGCGAATTGGTGAAACTGGTGCAAACCGATCCTGGCATTACCATCAAGCTCCTGAGCATATCGAACTCACCACAGTATCGTGGCTTGTCCGAGATCAAGAGCCTAGACAAGGCCATTGCCCGTATTGGTTTAAAAATGACGCAAAACTACGTACTCGTACTTGCCAAACGTGGCCTGTTCAAGGTCAATGCACCGCAATACGAAGCGATCCTTAACCGCATCTGGCACCACTCGCTCGCTACCGCCGCTGGTGCACAGGCTTTGGCGCAAAAACTCGCGTTCAACGACCCAGACAGCTACTACACCGTGGGCCTGCTGCACGACATAGGTAAATTGCTGTTGTTACAAACCTTCGCTGATATCGCACAAACGCGGTCTGACGCCACCGAACAACAATGCGTCGAGTTAATGGAGATGCACCATGGCGAAATTGGCGCACTACTACTCGCTAAATGGAAATTTCCGACCGACTATCAACAAGTGGCGCTATGCCATGAGGACATCAGCAAAGTTACTCAGCCCAGTAATACTTTGACGGTCATTGCTCTAGCCAATCTATTAGCAATCCAAAACGGATTTCAGGACAATACACGAACGCTGGATGATGAAGAAATCAAGCAACTGGCACAACAACTTCGGGCTGGAGCTAGTATGCTCGAATCCGTGAAACAGCAAATGACGGAGTACATGGCGTCACATTCCGATATGTAACGCTAGAGTAATAACGGGCGATCCGGCAATTCATTGCTGCCCCTGACTAGATCAGGGAACTGCTCCGCGATCTGCGCACCGACCTCGAGAATACAGGCGCAAATGCCTGATTCAAAATCACCACGGTACAAACGTTCCTGTAATCGCTGACAAATGCCCTGCCAAATCGCAGCTTCCAGCTTCCCATTGAAGCCACGATCAGCAACGATTTCGACCCGATGTTCTGCCAGCAATAGGTAAATCAGTACGCCATTGTTATGCTCGGTATCCCACACGCGCAATTGCGTAAACAATTCCAGCGCCCGCATACGCGAAGACAATCCGCGCAATAGCTGCAAGAGATCAAGGTTTGCCTCCACCGCAAAACGAATTTCGCCGCTATGTGTTTGTTCAGATGTAGCGACTTCGCGCTCAATCGCGTCCAAAACACGCTTATTAAATATCTGGCGCAAGCGCCAAGGAAGGAACAATAGATGTTGCAATAATCTGTGCATGGTACCCCCTACCAGTTACCCGAAGCGCCACCACCACCGCCCATGCCACCGCCGCCGCTAAAGCCGCCACCACCACTTCCCCAACCGCCACCGCCGCTACTCCAACCACCCATGCCGCCGCGGCCGCCGCCCAGCAACACGAAAACAAACGCACCGATTGCACCAAGCGCGGCAAAAACAAGTGAACCCATAAAGGCCCAAAGTAATACACCCACCAGCGCACCGGCAATGCCCGCGCCAACAAAATGGCCGAACAACATACGCAAAAAACCACCAACAACAAAAACCCCGACCAAGATAATGGGCAAGAAATTCTCGACCGAAGACCAGGAATTCGTACGTTCGCGCGGCGGCGGTAGCGATTCGCCATCCACTAGGCTGGCCAAACGCGACACGCCAATCTCGATGCCGCCGTAAAAATCGCCGCGCTTGAAATGTGGGGTGATGTCTTCCGCAATAATACGTTTGGCTATCGCATCTGGAATCACGCCTTCCAAACCATACTGCGTTTCAATGCGCAGCGCGCGGTCATCCTTGGCGATCAACAACAGTGCGCCATCGTCGATGCCCTTGCGGCCCAGTTTCCAAACATCCAGCACGCTCCGCGCATACTGCTCAATGGTCTCGGGTTGGGTTGTCGGCACCAATAGCACCGCAATCTGTGCACCTTTGCGCGCCTCCAGTGCAGCCAAATTGCGCTCCAGTGTCTGGCGCTGGTCAACGCTCAGGGTTTGCGTGAGATCGGTGACACGCGAGCTCAAGGGCGGTACCGCCACATCGGCATGGCCCACTGCTGCGACGCATAGGCCGATCAGCAGCAGCCAGAAAACACTCAGGCGCTTACAACGCAGCATACTTGTTTAGCGCGCCGGCGCGGTGCCGAAATCGACTTTGGGCGCCTTGGAAATTTCCTTCTCATTCTCCACTGTGAAATTCGGCTTGATTGCAAAACCGAACATCTTCGCCGTCAGGTTGGAAGGAAATTGCCGCACCGTAGTGTTATAAGTTTGTACGGATTGAATGTAGCGATTACGCGCCACCGTAATGCGGTTTTCCGTACCCTCCAATTGCGCTTGCAGATCGCGGAAAACACCATCGGCCTTCAATTGCGGGTAATTTTCAGCCACCACCAATAGGCGCGACAATGCACCGCCCAATTGGCTTTGCGCCGCTTGGAATTTCTGCAAAGCTTGCGGGTCGTTTGCTAGCGCCGGTGTAATTTGCATTTGCCCTACCTGCGCACGTGCATTCGTGACTTGGGTCAAGACATCCTTTTCGTGTGCCGCATAGCCCTTCACCACATTCACCAAATTCGGTACCAAATCGGCGCGGCGTTGGTACTGGTTCAACACTTCCGACCAGCCAGCCTTGATTTGCTCGTCTTGCGATTGCAAGGCGTTATAGCCACAACCGCTCAACGACAAAATGAGCAACATGGAACACATCATCAATATGGAACGTTTAAACATCACAAAGCTCCTCTCGGAAAAGTGGGTAGCAGGAAAATGGGGGTAATTAAGGCTTTTGCAAGCCTTGTAGCGTACGCTTAATCAGGCACAAGTCTTCCCATGCCTTAGACTTATCCGTCGGGCTGCGCAGCAGATAAGCTGGATGATAGGTCACAATCAGGGATCTACCCTGATACTCGAGCAATTTACCGCGCAAGCTGGCAATGCTGGCTTCCTTACCCAGAAGGCGCGTTGCCGCCACCTTGCCCAAAGCGACGATCAACTTGGGCTGAATCAAAGCGATCTGGTATTCGAGGTAAGGCGCACAGGCAGCGACCTCGCTCGGCTCCGGATTGCGATTTTCCTGCGGATGGCATTTCACCACATTGGTGATATACACATTTTGGTCGCGCGTAAGGTCGATGCTGGCAAGCATGTTATCTAATAGATTGCCGGCCTGGCCGACAAAGGGTTTACCTTGTTGGTCTTCTTCTTCGCCTGGGCCTTCTCCTAAAAACAAAACATCGGCTTGTTCGTCACCAACGCCGAACACGGTTTGGGTGCGGCCGGCATGGAGTGGGCATAAAGTGCAGGCGGCGACAGTTTGTTTGAGTTGTTGCCAATCGAGTTGCTGGATATCTGATGTAGTACCTGTTGCAGGCAAGGATGGCGGCGCTACAGATGGCCGCTCCGTTTCAGCATCGATGTTTCTAGACGTATCCAATTGCTGCACATCTATTGCGCCGGCATCCTTGCCGATAACCGCCTCGGCGTTCGAGGCCACAACAAATCCCGCCCGTCCATAAGCATATAACGCCGATTCTGAAACTAATTTAGCCCGCACTGGATTTTGCTGCACATATTGCAAACAACGATCGAATTCATCCTGATTACGCAGCAAACGGTTATAACTCTCGTTCTGCCAGAAAACGCCATGACGATCCAAGATTCGGTTCGCTTCGCTAGCGGTATAGGATTTCAAACTATGCAGAATATCGCTCAAGGCGTGTTCGCCGCGCGGCTCGATCACCAAGTGCACATGATTCGGCATGACCACCCAGTCGTGCAACACATAGCGCTCGCCGTCAAAAGTCTTGAGCGCATGTACCACCAGCTGCGCGATTTCTGGGTTGCGCAACAGGCACTCGCCGTGACCTGCATCAAGATAAGTCTCGATTTTTTTTGAACGCACCTCAGGCGGAATTTCCTGCAATTCATCTAACGCAGATTGCGGCAAGCTGTCCGTCAGGCGGAAGGTGACGAAATAAATACCGCCTTCGGCTTTTAGGTGCGGCAAGTAGCCACGATTGTGTATTTCTTGGTGTCGTTGATTGTCCGAGATTGCCGTCGCTGCAATTTCGGGACTCTCAATAGCACCGGCAACCTCAGCATCAAGCGCACGCCACAGCGGCGACAAATTCAATTCCGCCAACCAATCCTGGGAAAAAGGCTTCATAGGGACAAGCCCATCAGAATCGCGTCTTCACGCCCATCATGCGCTGGGTAATAGCCACGACGTGTTGCCATTTCATTGAAGCCGACATCTTCATACAGTCGTAGCGCGCCAATATTTGACGGGCGCACTTCCAGGAACATCATCTCTGCGCGATATTCCCGTGCTACCTTGATCAAGTACTGAAGCAAACGCCGCCCCAGTCCTTGCCGCTGCCAGTCCTTGGCGATGGCGATATTCAGCACATGCGCTTCGCCCGCTCCTAACATCAACACGGCATAACCCACCATAATCGAACCGAACTCGTACACCCAGCAGCTATAGCCCGCATTCAGGGAATCGGTAAAGTTGCCGGGTGTCCAGGGAAAAATATATAGGGCGCGCTCCAGCGGCATGATGGCTGCCACATCGGACTTATTCATGGGTCGAAATGAAAATATCTGTTCAGGTACGGCACTCATCGTTCGCTCGTTTTCAGTGCAACTTTATCGCGGATGTACAGCGGTGCTGCTTGCCAAGCTGGTACACCTTGACCTTGGCGCAAGCATTGCGCGCCCAGGTGGGCAATCTCACGCGCATGTGGGTAACGCGTATCCCAAACATCGCTGACATTCTCAGCGTACTGTCGGCGTAGTGCGCCATCGGCGACATTGAAACCACTGCCGATACCCAGCCAATCATGGCCGATCACAGCGGGCACGGCTTGTGCCGCATATAAACCCGGCGCATGAATTTCCAGCCAATCATCGCCCTGGCGCTCATACGCTGCATGATAAATCTCGCTCATGCGTGCATCGAGACAGGTGATCACGCGACTGGCATCGGCCTGCGCCGCCAAGGCCAGTAAAGTCGAAATACCCACCACCGGCAAATCGGCGCCGAAAGCCAAGCCCTGAGCAATGCCGCAGGCAATACGAATACCGGTAAACGAACCTGGTCCCTGGCCGAACGCCAGGCCGTCTAAGCTGCGCAAGCTCGCACCAGCCTCCGCCAGCAATACCGCCAACATCGGTAAAGTCAGTTCGGAATGGCGTTGCCCAGCCTGCGTCTCGCGCACCAGGATTTCGCCATCGATAAGCAAGGCCAAGGACAGATACTCTGTGGAAGTGTCGAGAGCTAGAACGCGCATCCCAACAATTATAAAGCCAAGCGAGCGAATACCCTAAATACGCTAGGTGGTACAGTTACCCAGACGATCACTTCACCTTTGGACGTTTATCGCCATCATGCTTCTCGGTGTAGATATCCTTAGATAAATCGTTTAAATCCTGGTGCAGATCCTTGCGCTCTTCCCGCGTCAGCTTGCCGTCGGCCTTATAGGCACGTTCTTCGTGGCGAATAACGCGTTGTTCTTCGCGTAATTTTCGAGCTTCGTCCCTCGTAAGCTCTCCAGAACGGCTTCCCTGTTTGATGCGTTGATTTTGCCGTTGCTGGCGCGCCCCCACGGCGGGATCATGTGGCGGCTCAGCAAAAACCTGTTCGGAAATGATCAGCAATGCGGTACACAAGATACTCAGCGTGATTTTCATCAAAGTCTCCAAAAAGTTAATGGGAACCCCGAATTGATTGATCGGATGATTAGCAGAATACATTAGCCATATGCGCCAAGTATTGCGTGCAAGCTTAATTTTGTAAAAAAATATTTCCAGATTATCGACCACCGCAGTTATTACCTGAAACTGCGGTAATTTGCCGACAATTCCTAAATTCCACTGTTCGCTATTAATAGTGTTTACAAATCTTTCGCCTGAAGCGCACGTCGCCGCAGCAAAAAATAGGCAGCCGGGATCACGAATAGTGACAGCAAGGGCGCGGATAGCATGCCGCCGATCATCGGCACGGCGATCCGACTCATCACTTCACTGCCAGCATCGCTACCCCACAAGATCGGCAAAAGGCCTGCGACAATCACTGCCACAGTCATCGCCTTAGGCCGAACACGCAACACCGCACCTTCACGGATAGCATCCAGCAAATCAGCCTCAGAGCCCTGCCCATGATCAAGGTGCGCCTGCCAAGCATGCTTGAGATAGATCAACATGATGACGCCAAATTCAGCAGACACGCCGGCCAGTGCAATAAAACCGACGCCCGTCGCCACCGAGAGGTTGTATCCCATCAGATACAGAAACCATACCCCACCGGTGAGCGCGAACGGCAGCGTCGCCAAGATCATCAACGCTTCATCGAAGCGCGTGAACGTCAAGTACAACAGCACGAAGATGATCAGTAAAGTGGCAGGTACCACCAGTTTCAAGCGGGCATTGGCGCGTTCCAAGAACTCAAATTGCCCCGAGTAGGCGATGCTCACCCCCGGCATGAGCTTCACGTCGCGCGCAACGGCCTTGCGCAAGTCAGCCACAATCGATGACAGATCGCGGCCTCGCACATCAACGTACACCCAGCCGCTAGGGCGCGCATTCTCGCTCTTAAGCATGGGCGGCCCATCCGTGACGCTGACCTTGGCCACCATGCCCAAGGTGATGTTGTTTCCTATCGGCGTATAGATTGGCAGTTGTGATAGCCGTTCCACAGTATCGCGCCATTCGCGCGGGTAACGCACATTGATCGGGTAACGCGCCAAACCTTCCACGGTCTCGCCGACATTCTCGCCGCCAATGAGGCCGCTCACCACCGATTGCACGTCTTCAATATTGAGGCCGTAACGCGCCGCAGCTTGCCGATCAATATGCACATCCACATAACGCCCGCCAGTCAAACGTTCGGCCAAGGCGGAGGAAACGCCGGGCACGCCTTTGGCCACTTGTTCGACTTCCTTGGCAATCTGATCGATATCCGCCAAATTAGCGCCGGAAACCTTAACACCAATCGGGCTCTTGATACCGGTGGCCAACATGTCGATGCGATTGCGAATCGGTGGGATCCAGATATTGGCAAGGCCCGGCACTTTGACCGCGCGATCCAGCTCTTCCACCAGTTTTTCTGGGGTCATACCAGCGCGCCATTGTGCGCGTGGCTTGAACTGGATTGCCGTCTCGAACATCTCCAGCGGCGCCGGGTCGGTGGCACTCTCGGCACGACCCGCCTTACCAAATACACGCGCAACCTCGGGCACGGTTTTAATCATGCGGTCAGTTTGTTGTAACAGTTCGCCTGCCTTTTGCGCCGATAAGCCCGGTAAGGCACTCGGCATATAAAGCAAATCGCCTTCGTCGAGCGGCGGCAAAAACTCTCCGCCAAGTTGACTGACCGGCCATGCTGCGGTCAAAAACACTAGCACCGCACCAATGAGTGTCAACTTGGGTTTTGCCAACACAGCATTCAATAGTGGTCGATAGACAGCAATCAGCCAACGGTTGAGCGGGTTACGCGTTTCATCTGGCAGCTTGCCGCGAATCCAGTAGCCCATCAGCACGGGCACCAAGGATACGGACAGCCCGGCGGCGGCCGCCATGGCGTAAGTCTTGGTGAAGGCCAGCGGGCCGAACAAGCGCCCTTCTTGCGCCTCCAAGGTAAACACCGGAATGAACGACAAGGTGATAATCAGCAGCGAGAAAAACAAGGCCGGGCCAACTTCAATGGCGGCCTCCGTCATCACCTTCCAATGTTCTTCGCCTTGCAGTAGTAAACCAGGGTGCGTATGTTGCCAGGCCTCCACTTTCTTGTGCGCGTTTTCGATCATCACCACCGCCGCATCGACCATGGCACCGACCGCAATCGCAATACCGCCCAGTGACATGATGTTGGCGTTGACGCCTTGATGGCGCATCACGATAAAAGCGATCAATACGCCCAACGGTAAGGACACAATCGCCACCAAGGATGAGCGCAGATGCCATAAGAAAATTCCGCATACCAGTGCCACTACGATGAATTCCTCAATCAGCTTGTGCGTAAGATTTTTCACCGCACGATCGATGAGCTGACTACGGTCGTAGGTGGTCACGATCTCCACGCCTTTTGGTAAACTGGCCTTTAGCAATTCAAGTTTGGCTTGCACGGCCGCAATCGTTGTGCGCGCGTTTTTACCGGAACGCAACACGACCACACCGCCGACCGCCTCACCCTGACCATCCAGCTCGCCAATTCCACGGCGCATTTCCGGCCCAAGTTGCACGTGCGCGACATCCCCCAGCACCACCGGCACGCCACCCACCAGCTTAAGGGGAATAGCGCGAAAATCCGAAACCGATTGCAAATAACCGCTGGCACGCACCATCAACTCAGCTTCACCCAATTCCAATACTGCACCGCCGGTTTCCTGATTGGCCATGCGTATCGCCTGATTTACCTGTGTATGCGTAATGCCGTAGTTGGCCAGTTTGACGGGATCCAGCACCACTTGATATTGCTTGACCATGCCGCCAATGGTGGCGACCTCAGCCACATTCGGCAGGGTCTTCAATTCATACTTCAGAAACCAATCCTGTAACGAGCGCAACTGCGCAAGATCGTGCGTGCCGCTGCGGTCGACCAGCGCATACTGGTAAATCCAGCCCACGCCCGTGGCATCCGGCCCCAGACTGGAGCGCGCACTGGCTGGCAAGCGACCCTGAATTTGGTTGAGATATTCCAATACGCGCGAGCGCGCCCAATATAAGTCGGTGCCATCCTCGAACAACACATACACGAAGCTGTCGCCAAAGAATGAGAAACCACGCACCGTCTTCGCGCCTGGCACCGACAACATGGTGGTGGCGAGCGGGTACGTCACTTGATTTTCGACCAGTTGCGGTGCCTGTCCCGGATAACTGGTACGGATGATGACTTGGACATCAGATAAATCCGGCAAAGCATCGATGGGTGTGGTCATGACCGACCACACGCCCCAGGCAGTAGCAAAGAGCGCCGCCAACAACACCAAGAACCGGTTGCTCACAGACCAACGAATAATCTTGGCAATCATGGATTGCCCCCTGTCTGCGTCATCTGCTCGATAATTAATCCATCATCGGTCTGACGCACGCCCACACGCACTTTGTCGCCCACTTTAAAGCCTTGTACCAATTCGGGCTTAGCTAAAGGAAAACCCATGGTCATGCTTGGCAAAGACAATGTCTTGAATGGGCCGTGAGCAAGCGTAATATGATCCTTACCGATTTCCTTGATGGTTGCATCGGCTTCATGCAAAGAAGAAGGCATCGCGACTGTTTCACCCGCATTGCGCGCCATGACCCCGGATAGGCTCGCTTCGGAGTCGATCAAGAACTGTCCGCTGGAAACCACCTGCTGCCCTTCTTCCAGTCCGGCCAAGATCACCGTACGTTCATGCACCTCGCGCCCCAAAGTCACCTCCACTGGAATAAAGCGCCCTTTTTCTCCCGCCACCATGACCACCGAGCGTTTTCCAGTACGAATGATGGCTTCGGTCGGCACCGACAATGCCGTCGTATTGTCGGTAGAACCCAAGCTCACTTGCGCCGAGAGTCCCGGGCGCAACCAGCCATCCCGATTCGGCAATTCAACGCGCACGCGCAAACTGCGCGAGGCGTCGCTAAGCATCGGCAAGATGGCCGTAATGCGCCCGCTCAACACTTCTCCTGGAAAGCCATCGATGCGCACTTGCGCAATATCACCATTACGCACGACTGCAGCCATTGCTTGCGGCACCGCGGCCTCTAACCAGACCGTGCCCAAGCCATTGATCCGCGCCAGTGTTTGGCCGGCCATGACTGTCATGCCTGGCCGCACATCAAGCGACTGAAGCAAGCCGCCAATGGGTGCAGAAACTGTATAGCGCGTGCGCGGGGTGCCGTTTTTTTCAACTTCATGAATCAGGCTTTCCGACATACCCATTAAGCGCAGCCGATCACGCGCTGCCGCCAAAAGGCCCGCATCATTTGTGGCGCGTAGCGCCAAAAGTTCGTACTGCCCTGCAGCCCATTCCGGAACCAAAAATTCCACCAAAGGTTGGCCTGCCTTCACGAGGTCGCCTGGGGCCAAGGGCCAAGTATGTTCGACGAATCCCGTCACGCGATTTTGCACCACCGCTACATCGCGCTCGTTATAGCCCACTAAACCGGATACGACGATTTGCGTGGACAGTGGAATACGTGTCACCGCGGCCAGACGCGAACCAAGGTTTTGCAACACAGCGGGGTCGATTTTTACACCGGCACCAACCGCACTGTCGTCGGCCATTTTGGGCACCAGTTGCATATCCATGAATGGGGACTTCCCCGGTTTATCAAAATGCTGCAATGGATACATGGGGTCGTACCAGAACAATACTTTGTCCTTTCCGGGTGATTTTTCGGTCATACCCGCATCTGCCCGCTCACCCATAGCTGCATGCTTAACCCACCATGCGCCACCCGCCGCACCCAGTGTCAGCAACACTGCACCGATAGCGATTAGCACAATATTCTTTTTAAAATTGTTCATGGTTTTTCTCCTGCATGTTCGCCATAGGCATAGTACAAACGTGCCGCCATCTGGCTGCGTTCACCGGTAATTTCAATCAATTTGAGTTTTGCATCAATGCGCTCGCGACGCGCCACAATCACGTCGCTTAGACTTCCGCGACCGCCCTGCCAATCAGCCATTGCCAGATCAACCTTTTCGCTAGACAAGGGCAATAGCAGGTCACGCTGACGCGTCAGCGCATTCGTCAAACGTTCGAAGTCCGCCAGATCGGAATCCAGCATTGCGGCATGCTCGCGCAGCGTGGCTTCGCGTTCTGCATCCAGGCCAATACGCTCGGCGCGTTTCGCGGCAATCATCGGATCTTGGCGGGTCGCCGTGAATAAACGCAAATCAAAGCGCGCTTGAATTGAAACCATGTCGCTAAATTGCGCACCGCGTTTTTGATACGCCATCTCTAACGACCAGTCCGACTTTTTCTCCGCCTGTGCTTCCTTAATTTCAGCATTGAGCACATTCTCCTTTGAATCGAAGGCCGCAATTTCCGGATGCTGATGCAGGCTATTCTGAAATGCTTGGCGCGTAATCGGCCAATTCGGTGCGCTGCCTTGCAGTGGCGCGCTTGCCGCCGCGCCGATCCAGCGCCTGAGTGCGGCGATGGCCTGAGTGCGGCGCGCCTCATAAACATCGCGACGTTCTGCAATCATCGCGGCTTCCTGCCGTGGCGCAACAGCTTCAGCCGTCATGCCCTTACCGCCGGCCAGCCGCGCACGCACCGCTGCATCCAACAATCGATTCTCTTCCAGCAGCGCATCGATAGAGGCCAATTGCTGCTCCGCCGTATCGCGTCCAATCCAGGCTAGGGCAGTTTCCCTAAGCACACTCAACCGGGTAATTTGGGTTTGTGCCTCGGCCACAGCAACCCGCCCTTGCGCCACGGCGACTCGCGCCTCGCGTTTATCCTGATTGGGGAATTCTTGCATAATGCCGATCCGTCGCATCGTCATGAAGTCGCGCGACAAACTGAAACGATCTTGTGTGTTAATCGGGAGGTTATCGATACCTAGCTCAAGCTTTGGGTCCGGCAACTCCCCAGCGGGTATTGCCGACTCACGCGCGACACTCTCCTGCGCGGCACTCGCCTTTAAGGTGGGCGTGCTGCGCAGGGCAAGTGCAAGTGCTTCATTGAAAGATAAAGGGGCGGCGTTAGCCTTTGTTACGAGACCCAGCAACAAAGCGGGTAACACAAAGCAAGTAACCATAGCCCGCCAGTGGACAGTCGATGCAGGACAATACATGTTCTAACTCCATTCGAAATTGCGCGCACGATACGTGACGCAAGTCGTAAGGCTTCCGTGCCGCATTGGTACAGCGAAGCACGGTACTTAGTAAATTGGGAGCTTAGAACAGCGCTGGCGGACGCCAGACACTCGATGGGTCGAACGAAGGAATAAACTGCGCAACACGCGAAGCCCATACGGGTTGTTCAATCGTAGGGACTTGAATCACTTGGGCGGAACTGAAGTATTGCCAACTTGTAGATGGGTGGCATTGCTGTCCACCATTACAGTCTTTACAAGTCTGTGAATACTTATCGTCATGTTTGCAGCAATCAGGCATTGTGGAAGATTCGCTGGAATCCTCCATCGCTGCATGATGGCTCATCGGGCAAGTGCAAGCGGAAACAGCAATGCTCGCGAAGCCCTGAACCGGGACCGCGAGACAGAGTAAGAAACAAATCAATATGCGCCGTATAACCATCTTATTTACTAACATAGCACAAGAAGTTGGAAAGCGTCCATGTTCACGAGCATTTACGTAAGATATAACGCACCGCATTCAAGCCTCCCACCGAACTAGGTATTTTGTAAAAAATTGTAAACAAACATTCAAGCAGCAACATCTCGACACATAAGACTTTGCCCAATCCGCGCCAGCCATTAGCATAGAGCCTATGAAAAACTTGCCACAACGACTCTTGGTTGTAGACGACGACCCGCGCTTACGTGACCTGCTCGGTCAATATCTAACTACGCAAGGCTACAGCGTGGATTTGGCCCCCGATGCCGTGGAGATGGACAAGAAACTGGCGCGCAACCACTACGCGCTCATGGTGCTTGATTTAATGTTGCCCGGCGAGGATGGCTTGGCCATTTGCCGCCGTCTGCGCGGTAACAACCACCCAATCCCGATTGTTATGCTCACCGCCAAGGGCGACGAAATCGACCGCATTCTCGGCTTGGAAATGGGTGCAGATGATTACCTACCCAAGCCCTTCAACCCTCGCGAGCTACTAGCGCGCATCAATGCCGTGTTGCGGCGTAAAACGCCAACTCCACCCGGAGCGCCGAATGCAGAACAGGGCGCAGTGGAATTCGGTCCATTCCGTCTTGACTTGGCAACACGCCAACTCACCAAACAGAGCATTCCAGTAAACCTCACCAGCGGCGAATTCGCTTTGCTCAAGACCTTGGCAGCGCATGCACGCCAACCGCTGTCACGCGACAAACTGATGGAATTAGCCCGCGGTCGTGAGCACGAGGCTTTCGACCGCAGCATCGACGTACAAATATCCCGTTTACGCAAATTGCTGGAACAAGATCCCGCTAAGCCACGCCTAATCCAGACCGTGTGGGGCTTTGGCTATGTGTTTGTTCCGGACGGATTGCTAGCATCATGACCCTCAGCCCGCGCAGCCTGTTATGGCGCAATTTTCTACTGATCGCTCTGCTACTTATTTGTAGTGCCCTGATCGTAACCAGTATTACCCGCATCAACGAACGCGCACCACGCGCCAAGCAAATTGCACAGCAGGCTGCCAGTATCGTCAACCTATCCCGCACTGCATTGATTGCCGTACCGCGTGAAAATCGGCGTTTTCTCTTAACAGAACTACATCGCGAAGAGGGAATCCGCATCTACCCGGATTTTACCGATGACGTGACAGGACGCTCGCCGCAGCGCGCGTTTGGAAAAATTCTGGCGCACGAAATCGTGCAGCGCCTAGGGCCGGAAACGCGTGTCGAATTTGGCCGGCTCGGCCTTCCCGGCCTATGGGTCAGCTTCGCTATTGAGGACGACACCTATTGGCTTGCGATGCCACGCGTACCCGTAGAGCGTACCCTTCCCAAACAACTCGTGGTGTGGATCGGCGCCAGCCTCGTGCTCGCATTACTTGGCGCCTGGTTCATTGCCTGGCGCATCAACCGACCGCTGAAAGCCCTGGCCGACAATGCGCAAAGTATCGGACAAGGCGGGCAACCAGCACTGCTGGCGGAGGATGGATCGGAAGAAATCAGCAGCCTGATCCGCAGTTTCAATCGCATGAACCAAGACTTGGCGCAACTGAATCAGGAACGCACGGTAATGCTCGCTGGCATTTCGCACGACCTACGCACGCCACTCGCTAGACTACGCTTGGCCGTGGAAATGCAGGAAGGGGCAATCAATGAAACCCAGCGAACCGGCATGGTGCAGGACATCGCTGACCTGGATGCGATCATCGGACAATTTCTCGCCTTCGCGCGCGGCGCTGAAAATGAAACTAGTGTATCCGTTGACTTGAATCAGATCATCAGCGAAATCAGCGAACGCTATGCGCGCAGCGGCAAGCCACTCGCGCTCGAACTCGGTTCTCTGCCGCCGCTCAATCTGCGCCCCTTGGCCATGCAAAGACTGATCACCAACTTAGTGGACAACGCCTTGCGCCACGGCAGCGAAGACATCACTATTCGCACCGAACACAATGGCAAGGATACCCACTTATCCGTACTTGATCGCGGCCCAGGTATCCCGCCCGAGCAAGCCGCCAGCGTATTACAACCATTTAGCCGCTTAAATCCGGCGCGCAGTGGACCTGCCGGCGCCGGACTTGGGCTGGCCATCGTGGATCAAATCGCCCGCATGCATGGTGGCAAAGTTGAGTTGCTGCCGCGGGCGGGCGGCGGTTTGGAGGTGCGGGTGAATTTGCCGGTCTAATTTCCCCCAAAACCGAGCCCAGCCAGCTACAGTGAAGATTTGATGGCGCATTAAGGCTCCCATGAAAACTCCACAACTCCAGCAGCATTCGCCCTCCAGCGCGACTGAAGCCGCCTGCCGTTTTCAGCGTTTGGTCGAACACCTTAAAAATCCTGCGCTGTATGACCACTTCGCCAAGCAGATAAGCGTTTTGGAAACACATATTTCCACCGTGTTGCTGGTCGGCGATTATGCCTACAAACTAAAAAAACCCTACAACCTCGGCTTCCTCGATTTCACCACACTGGAGGCGCGCCACTACTATTGTGAAGAAGAGTTACGCCTAAATCGACGGCTGGCGCCGAATCTATACATGAGCGTCGTTGCAATTACCGGCTCAGTCGATGCGCCACATTTTGACGGCAAGGGAAAGATCATCGAATACGCGGTCAAGATGCGGCGCTTTCCGCAAGAGAATTTGTTGCTTAACGTGCTGCAGCGCGGCGAGCTGCATGTCGAACAACTCGACCGATTGGCGCAACGCATCGCCACTTTCCATGCCGCACTGCCTGCTGCCGTCCCCAACCAAGACTTTGGTGAACCCGATAGCCTGCACGCCGCAACGCGGCAGAATTTCACCCAGATTGCACCGCTGATTTTCAGTGCGGTAGATCGGGCGCAGCTCGACCGACTGGCACAGCTTAGCGAGGATTTATTCGCACGCACACTACCTATATTTTTACAACGTAAGCAACAGGGTTTCATTCGCGAATGTCACGGTGATTTGCACCTCGGTAACATGGTGCTGATAGACGGCGAGATCGCCCCCTTCGATTGCATCGAATTCAACGTCAGCTTCCGCTGGAACGATGTCATGAGCGAGATCGCTTTTGTGGTTATGGATCTCGCTAGCCGTGGCCGTCCCGACCTCGGCTTTCATTTCCTCAATAGCTATCTGGAGCAAACCGGCGATTTCTCCGGGTTACAGGTATTGCGCTATTACTTGATGTTTCGCGCCGTGGTGCGCGCCAAAATTGCGGCCATTCTGGCCAGCGAGGCGGACATTCCGTCCGACAAAGGCGTTGCCGCCTGGCAAGATTTTCACCACTATTTGGACTTGGCAGTGCAATTTAGTCACACCCCGCCATTCCTATTGGTCTTAATGCACGGCCCATCCGGATCTGGCAAGAGCACTGTGGCGCGCGATCTGGCCACGCAACTATCGGCCATTCATGCACGTTCCGATGTCGAGCGCAAACGCCTTTACGGCTTCAGCCCACTAGCCCACACCGACGCGCAACCCAACACCGGCATATACACCCAAGAAGCCACCCAACGAACCTACGCCCGCTTGATGGAAATTACCCTGGATGCGCAATCGGCAGGGTATGCAGTGGTGCTTGACGCTACCTTTCTCAGCACCAAACAACGCGCGCCGTTTTTAGCGCTGAGCGACAACACTTGGATCGTGTCATGCGAAGCGCCGGAGGAAGTGCTAAGGAATCGCGTGCGTTCTCGTTATCAAGCCGGCACGGATGCTGCAGAAGCAAATTTAGCGGTATTGGAGCAACAACTGGCCATGCGCGAAGGACTGAGTGAAATAGAAATGCAGCGCACCACACTATTGAATACGCAGCAGCCATTTGATGTGCACAATTTATCAGCGCAATTGCTGCAAAAAAATATGGCCAAATTACCGCAAATACGGCGACCGTGTTAGCTTACGTTGTAAGTTTTCGCCTGCTCTATTACTCGATGACAATACAACTTACAATCGCCACACTAGCTATTGCCCAATATTTCACTCGCGCCCCATATCAATCGACAACAATTCATTGCTATGTCGCAATCGTGACGATAAGAGCGCAGCGATATTTTTATACAACTTGGCGCTCACTTCCGGCATTTTCCAAAAATCGGCCTGGCTAACACGCAGCAAAGTGCATTCTTCCAATGCGCTCACGGTGGCTGAACATGCGCTTTGCTCAACCAAGGACATTTCGCCAAATGTTTGGCCCGGTTCGAGGGTAGCAAGGATATGCGGCTTGCTGTTGTCGTTGGTTTGCTTAGTCACATGGACATGTCCCGACAACAAGATGTACACGAACTCCCCGGGACGGCCTTCGCGAATAATTTGTTGGCCGGGAAAGGCTACGGTCTTATCCGCTTGCTGCAAAAACTCAACGATCTCGTCTGTGCGAAGGCCATTGAACAGCCAGACAGTTTTTTTGAGCCGGATGATCATCTGGTTGACGGGTAGTGCCTGAAAGCTGTATTGGATCTTGCTCCAATTTAGCTCCGACTTACCTGCATGCATAACATCCAAAGCCAACTCCCGCACTTGCTGATAACGCGCCTCGGGGGACTTATGCATGGCTCGCGCAATAATGCGATCGAAATTTCGGTTGAGGTTGTGGTTCAACTTAGAAGGGGGAATGGGTTCTTGCCCAATAATTTTTTCTCGCAGCGAATCGATGTCGCTTGCCTTAAACGCCTGTGTGCCAGTGAGCAGTTCATACAACACCGCGCCTAGGGCGTAAATATCAACACGCTGATCCAACGCACCAGCAAGAAATTGTTCTGGTGACATATAGAACGGAGTGCCCGCCAAGGTGCTGCTTGGGGTCGCATCTGACGCGGCGCTGATGGCAATACCAAAATCCATGATCTTCACACTGCCGTCCAGGGAAAGCATGATGTTGGCCGGTTTGATATCGCGATGCACGATGCCATGTTGGTGCGCATGATGCAGCCCTTCAGCCGTTTGGTGGATGATCTCGCGCACGCGGTCAATCGGTAGCTGGATACCTGAATCAAGCAGCTCCTTCAAGGTCTGGCCTTTGATATATTCCATCGCGAAATAGGCTTTGTTGTCACCCAGTTCGGCATCATAAATGGTCACGATATTCGGATGCGTTAAGCGACCTATTGCCTGTACTTCGGCGCAAAATAATTCATCGAAATGTATGTCGGAATTACATAAGCGATCACGATCAATCACCTTGAGCGCAACGGCACGGCCGATGAGAGAATCGAGTGCATGATAAACCGTTCCCATATTGCCGGAGCCCAGCGCAGCAATGATCTGGTAGCGGCCGATATTCGTCGGCAACACTTGTTCCGCCGCAATATCTGCTTGGGAAGAAAATTGCGTTAGTGCGAATTCTTGTTCAGCGATGTTATTCATTGAAGATTTGTCCACATGCGCGTTCTCAAGCAGAGACATTGATTAGTGAACCCTGGGGAGTAGCCGATTCATTCACGCCATAGCGTGCCACCTGTCGCTCTTTTTCCGTTTGCTGCAAGGCCAACGCTTGCTGTGCCTGTGCCGCCAATTGCACTGCGGCTGCGGCCACCGCCCGATCTTGGTCTGAAGGTTCGGCTGGCGCCAAGGCCGCCGCTTGAATCTGCTGCGCTTTTCTGATGGTCTCTTCCGGCGTCCTGCCCGGTGAGGTGTCGATATTTACTTCCCCACCTACCGCGTAGGCCTGTCCATCTGGCCCATATTGGTAAGTGTAACTTGGCCCGCCTTGAACCAAACCACCCGCTGCTGCGACATGCGCCTGCTCGTGCGCTCGCACCTCACGGTCGCGTGTTTTGAGGGCCGCAACGATCTTTTTTTGTTCTTCGGATTGCGCTTGCGCTTGCGGAGATGACTTTCCCGACGATTTTGGTGCTTCGGCGCTTGCGGCAGGATCGCGGCCAGCCTGCGTCCTGCCCGAATCGGCATTTGCTGGGAAAACCGTTGGCTGGATCCTTAGGCTCATTCTTACTTCAATAAAATCATTTACTTATAAACAAAACTCGGTCAAGCGTTCATCATGCATATTTACGTCATTTATTTGCAAAACTTTATGGTTTGCAAGCCAGTCTGCCCATCATAAATAGAATATTGAATTCAATTTCCTTGACCCAATATGTAGAGAGACAGCGGCTCCGGCAGCTGTAATTTTTAACTCAGCAATAGACTCGATATGGAGAAAAATCATGTTAAACATTAACCGATATACCCCATTTAGCTTGGCGCACACCGACCCATTCGCCGACATCGACGACATGCTTAAGGGATACTTCGTGCGTCCCATGGCCTTCGATGGCCAGGCTCCGATGCAAATCAAAATGGATGTGACAGAGAACGATGGCACTTATACCGTGCATGCCGATATTCCTGGCGTGAAAAAGGAAGACATACACGTCACCATCGAAGGCAACCAGGTCTCGATCAGCGCTGAGAAAAAAATCGAGAAGGAAGAAAAAGAAGGCGATAAAGTGCTGCGTTCCGAACGCTATCACGGCAGTATAGCGCGCAGCTTTACCTTGGGCCACGATGTGGACGAAAGTAGGGCTGAAGCCAAGTACAGCGATGGCGTACTGGAATTGACCTTACCGAAGAAAACGAGCACAGCCGGCAAGACGCTGTCGATCCAGTAAGCTGCAATCGAAGCGGTGCGGCGCCCAGCAAGTTGCGGCGCCGCCTTGCCTTTATTCTTCCAGCAGCACCTCGAACAGGACTCGCTGCCAGTGACTACGCCCAGCTTGTAGATTGACGATGCGCGCGGAAATTTTTGCGCCCTGATCCAGCAGGCGAGCAAGGTCTTCATTGCCGGCGCGCGGCACATAGCCGAGTTTTTCGCCGTGCCACTCGACGCGGATTGCATTGGCATCGTGGGCATTGTCGGTCTCGCGGGTCAAGGTCAACGCATCGCCGACCTTGAGATCGTTCCAGACGCGCTTTCCCGCATAGTATTGGTAGCCCGCCAGCGGTTGCGCACCCAAGACGATGCGCGTCTTGACCTCGGCTTGAGCCTGCGCACCAATCAACAGGAGTAGCACCAGCAGCATTCCAGTGATTTGATGTGCTAGTTTCATGATAGTTTCGCGAAAAATTCTTCCACCGCGCTCAACTCGCGCGTGCGCCGCATCGGCGGCAAACTTTGCCAGATGCGCTTGCCATAGGGCTTGCCAAGCAAACGCGGGTCGCAAATCATCAACACACCGTGATCCGTCTCGTCGCGAATCAAACGCCCTGCTCCCTGTTTCAGGGTAATCACTGCTTGTGGCAATTGATATTCCATGAAAGCGTTACGGCCCTCGCTATTCATTTTATCGATGCGTGCGGACAATACCGGATCGTCTGGTACGGCAAATGGCAGACGATCAATAATCACCAAGGACAGAGCGGCGCCGCGCACATCCACACCCTCCCAGAAACTATGCGAGGCCACCAGTACGGCATTGCCCAATTTACGAAAGCGTTCTAGTAATTCGGTGCGCGAACCCTCCCCTTGCAACAGCAAAGGAAAATCTAAATTGGCTTCAGAAAACGCTGTTTGCAACAAGGCATGCGCTTCGCGCATCGCCCGCAAACTAGTGAATAGAAAAAATGCACGGCCGCCGCTGGCCTGTAACACTGGCAGCGCGGCCGCCACTACTGCCTGTGTATAGCCATCGGTATTCGGCTCGGGTAAATCCAGCGGGACATATAACAGTGCTTGATTGGCGTAATCGAAGGGGCTGTCCCAATGTGCGGTCTTGGCGCCAGCCAGGCCCATTTCGTCTTGGTAATGGCGAAAATCGCCGCGCACCGCCAGCGTAGCGGAAGTAAAAATCCAGGCACGTGGCGTGCTGTCCAGTTGCGTCTTGAAGGTCTCGGCAATCGATAGCGGCGTAGCGTTTAGATGAACAGCATGGTGGAACACCTCCACCCAGCGCACGGTATTGGATTGTTCCTTGCCACGCCACTCGGCCAACATGGCGCGCAAGGCTTGTGCGCGCTGCCAGCAATTGTCCAAACCCGGCGCACGCTCGGACTGCGAGGCCAGGGCATGCTCCAAGTCGCTCAACTTTTCTTTGAGCTGGGTCAATGCCGGCTCGAATTGCTTGAAGCGCTCGGCACGTGCCAGCGGCAGACGCAGACTTTCTTGTGGAAACGCCAGCCGTAGGTCGCGCACAGCCTTCTCCAGCGCCGAGGCGGCTTCCGGCAGAGGTGCGAAGTCCTTGGCATTGACCAAGCCTTCGGCACGCGCATCGCGCGCCATTTCCATCAATTGACCGCTACTGATGGTATTACCGAAAAACAATCCAGCGGTGTCCGGCAATTGATGGGCCTCGTCCAGGATGATGGTGTTGGCAGCAGGCAATAGCTCTGCTATCCCCTCGTCTTTCAGCATCGCATCCGCAAAAAATAAATGGTGGTTGACTACCACCACATCGGCCACTAAGGCAGCCTTGCGTGCCGACATCACGAAGCACTCTTTGTAGTCACTGCAATCCTGGCCCAGGCAATTATCGCGCGTTGATGTGGCATAAGCCCACACCGCAGAATTTTCTGGCACGTCAGTGCAGCTTGCCTTATCGCCACCGCTCGTGGTCGCGGCAAAGCGTGCGATATTTTGCAGATGCAGTACGTCATCTTTGTGATACAACCGAGCATCGACCTGGGCATGTGCCAAGTGATAGCGACACACATAGTTTGCGCGACCTTTCAGCATCGCCACCGTGACTGGCAATTTCAAGGCGTCGCGCACTGCCGGGATGTCGCGTAAAAATAATTGGTCTTGCAAAGTCTTGGTGCCAGTCGAAATCACCACCTTACCGCCCGACAGCAAGGCTGGCGCCAGATAGGCCAGGGTCTTGCCCGTACCGGTACCGGCCTCGACCACGAGCTGCCCCTGGTCGCGAATCGCTTGCTGAATCGCCTCAGCCATCTCCAACTGCTGCGGGCGCAAACGATATCCAGGAATAGTTTGGGCAAATACGCCTTGGGCGGAGAAAAGGGACTCTAGTTCTGACATTTAATGGGCGATTGCGTAGATAGGGTTAAGTACGGCTTCTTGCGCCGAAACCCAACAAGTCTGTTCATTTTACTAAAGATGGGAATGGATGTTTTAGGTTTGTTGGGTTATGTGGCCAAACCGCTAACTCGAGCTATTTAAATTCTTCCACTTTGACAAAGATGCTGCGGTTATCGCTGCTGATATCCTGGGTCGAATACACCGTGCCACTGTCGTTACGCGTACCCTGCTGCCCCACGCCGCCCAGTTCGATCCATTCACCGATGCGCCCGGATAGGACGGTGGAAGCCTGTTGCAGGTTCACCGCGCCTTGGCTACCCAGGGTGTTGTGCTGCGGGCTGATTTCTAGCGTAACTTGCGAACCCGACATACGCGGCAGGACATAGAAACCGCTGCTGACATCCTGGTACTGCGTTTCTTCCACCACCGTCACTTGTCGGCCATTGCGAACGATGGTGCGCGTTGGGTGGGGCACGGATTGCCCGGCGCGGATAAATGCCGCATTACCTTCCAAGACTTGCACCCGTTGCTCATCGGCGCTGCTTTCAATGTCGCGGGTAGAGGTAATCTTGGCACCAGTGTGATTACGCTGGCTACCGACTTCAACACGCGCACCCGCCTGGCTTGATGCTTCTGGCAACGTCACGCGTGCGTGATCCGTGCCGACTGTGCCATACACACTCGCCTCTTGTGCCAATGCCTCGCGCGTGGTGTTTTGACGCACGATGATCATCAACCGTCGCGGCTTTGTATCGAGGCTCGCAATGACTCGCTTGATCTGCGCTAATTTGTCGGCACTGGCGCGAATCACCAAGCGATTCTGGATACCAGTCACCGCACCATCCTTGCCAACCATGGGCTGGATCAGGGGTATCAACTGTTCAGCGCTACGATAACTAAGCGTGATGACTTCGATCCGCTCCTGGGCAAATGCGCTGAAACCGCAGCCCAGTAGCCACAGCAAACAAAACAAGCTGATGCGCTTGTTTACCATCAATCTACTCCTTACCGGAGCGCCATATCGAGAACACGATCCACAAACTATTGACCACCGCGATCATGAATCCAATAAAGCCCAAGAACGGCATGCCAAAAATCTTTGGGCCGAAGGGGATAGTCATCACAATGGATGAGCCGATCACCAGCGACGCCGTCATGATGCCCATGGTCAGGCGATTGGTGCTGCGGTCAAGTTGTTGGCCGAAGTGATCCAGGCGCTTCACATCAATATCGAGGCGCACGCGGCCACGGCGCAATTCCTTGAAAAACTTTGCCAAATCGCGTGGCAGGCCGGTCAGCACGCCCGCCATTTCCTTGACGCTATGCATGCCACGCTTCATCACGGCGTCCGGCGAGTAGCGTAGACGCAAGACTTCCTTGACGAAGGGCGCCGCATGTTCGCCCATATCGAATTCCGGATCGAGCTGCCGTCCAAGCCCTTCCAACGTAATCATGGTCTTGAACAACAGCGTTAAATCGGAGGGCAGAACCAAATGATGCTCGCGAATCATCGCCGTGAGCTCATTCAGCAAATTGCCGAAGCTGATGTCCTTCAAGTGAACACTGGAATAATTGAAGACAAACTCGATCACATCTGCCGCTAGCTTGCTCTCATTCACGATCGAGTCGCCAGTCCATTCCAGCAATACGTCCAACAAGGCCATTTCGTCCTTGCTCAAGATCGACATCAATAGATCGGCAATCTGGTTGCGCCGCTCGTGCGTGAGCATGCCGGTCATACCGAAATCCACCAGCGCGATGCGGTTGCCGCTTAGATAAAACACATTGCCCGGATGTGGATCGGCGTGGAAATGGCCATGGATCAGGATCATGCGCAATACAATATTGGCGCCACGATCCGCCAGCACCGCCAAATCCATGCCAGCTGCACGCGCCTGCGCCAATTGGTTACCAGGAATACCATCGATGCGTTCCTGCACATTCATACTGTGGCCGATGTAATCCCAATACACCTTAGGAATAAATACAGTTTCATCGGCAGCGAATTTTTCGCCGAAACGTTGGATATTGCGCGCCTCGGCTGCCAGGTCCAGTTCACGCCGCATCGATTTCCCGAATTGCTGTACGACCTGCCGCGGCTGGTAGCGGCGCGTCTCGGGGAATTCCACCTCCACCAAGCGCGCAACATGCGCCATGATGCGCAGGTCGGCCTCGATCTTGACTTCGATACCGGGCCGAAGCACCTTCATAATGATGGGTGTGCCATCCTTTAGTTTTGCATCGTATACCTGGGCAATGGAAGCAGCGGCGCGCGGCGTGGTGTTGAGTTCATCGAAAACTTCGCGCGGGTCACGACCTTGCAGCGCCAAGCGCATTTGCGGCAACATGTCTTCAAACGGCAATGCTGGCGCATTCGACTGCAACTTCTCCAACTCGGCGATCCAGTGCGGTGGAAACAAATCGACGCGCGTTGCTAACACCTGCCCCAGTTTAATGAAGGTCGGGCCTAGCTCTTCCAAGGCTTGGCGAAAACGCACCGCGGGTTCTAGCTGCTCGTTCTCGACCGACTGTTTCCAGTGCAGCACGCGCCCGGCACGTTCCAGCATGCCGCCCACCCCCAGACGTCGCACTAAATCGCCACCGCCATATCGGATCAAAACTGAGGAAATTTCGTGCAAGCGCGGCAGGTCGCGCACCAAGCTGATGGTCTCTAGTAACATTAAGGCGCTTTCTGATCTCCGGGTTTGGCTTTATCGTGCAGCGCATCTGCCATGCCAGCCAAGATGCCGCTGGCGAGCAATGTCAAGCGCTGCTTGATTTCCAGGGTCGCGCTGGCGGTCTGCTGCGTACCCGTCAGGAGGGCCGCGCTAGTGCGCTGACTGAACTCGGCCAGTGTCTCAGCGATCATCCGACCGCTATCGGTACCGCTCAGACGGGCATGGCTCAATTGCGATGCAAACTCTTCCTTGATACGTCCACCAGCCGACTCCGCGACCTTAGCTACGGTGTTTAGGAACATTTCTTCCATTTGCTTCAAATCATCCATGGCCGGCTTTAGATCCTGTGCGCCAAAATCCTTGCCTTGCGTGAGCAACTGCTGTCCTGCCAATTTGGTGGCTTCGGCAGTTTTTTTCAATGCATCGTCCAAACCGCTCAGCGCCTCGCGCACGGCATCCTTAATCTCACCCGCGCGTCGGCCTAGGCCCAGGGTCACACCTTCGGTTACTGCCCGCACTACCTCCATCATCTCGCTCATGGACAAAGCGCGTCGTGACAAGGCGCGCAAGGTGATGTCTCGTACCAATGCGTGCAGGTTCTTGCCCTGCTCAGTCGCCGTGGCCACTTGTTGCGTGATTACTGCGGGTTCTAGGTCGCTCATGATGTCTACTCCTTGTGGAAGTTTTTACCCTTTAAGTTTAGCCGATTACGCCTGCGAAGAAGCAACTGTCATAGCTTAAACCCAGAAAAAACAACCACTTTACCTAGGTTTAACTTTACAAGATGAAAAAAACCCCTTTAAACTTGAATCATGCGTATTTTTTCCACACTGCTGGCTGCCATTTTTTTCTTTGCAAGTGCTCTGGCACATGCTGAAACGCCAAAGGCCGAACCTCAATTTGAAGCCGCCGCAGGTGACGCCCCCGCCAGCACACAGACACCTGATAAGACCCAAGACCTCCTGCTCTATGCCTTGAGCCTCAATGGTACGCGCTATAAATTCGGGGGCCGCAATGCAGAGTCTGGCTTCGACTGTAGCGGCTTTGTCAGTTATGTATACAACCAAGCTGCAGGACTCAGCTTGCCGCGCACGGCACGCGCTATCAGCCAAGCAGGGGCGAAGATCGCCAAAAACGAACTTCAACCAGGCGACCTGGTTTTCTTTAACACCCTGCGCCGCGCTTTCTCCCATGTCGGCATCTATCTTGGCGAAAATCGCTTCATTCACGCCAGCAGCTCTAGTAGCGGCGATGTGATGGTATCGGATTTGAGCGAAAAATACTGGTCTAAGCGCTTCGATGGCGCACGCCGCCTCGCCCTATCCGAATAACGCCCCCTCCTTAATTTGACAGCCTCCATGGAGGAGGCCATAGTTTCCCGAATCTGCCCAGATCGGAAACCGTAATGACGCGTCTCATCGTATTACTCAGTTTGCTGGCAACCTGCGTTAGCGCTGTAGCGCAAACCACATCCCAACAGGAGCTTGAAGATTGGTTCAATGCCCCCCCCGAGCCTAGCGCCGTCGACGTCAATGAAGGTGAGCTGAGTTTTCTCTCCAAGCCACCCGCTAAACGCGTGCATCATCATCACAATGTATTGATCATCAACGACCAGACCGTGCGCGACGGCTGGGCCGAGTTACGCCAATGCCACACAAACCTGGATAAAGTCCCAGCCACGCAAATCGTATTCCAAGAAGACCGCATCAGTGATTTGCGCATCCTGTCCTTTAAGGGGATGGAAAGTGCCTGGGTCGAGGGCGGCAAGGTGCAAATCAGACAAGTCGGGGACAACGCCGAAATCTGTGTCGCACTCAAGAGCAAGGTGCTGTACAAACAGCCGGACGGAAATTTGCACATCGCCAATGGCCCTTTCATGCGCAAATTTCTCGATGGCTATTATCCCATGCACGTCAGCATGGAGGTGATCGTCAAGACCAAAAAACTACGTTTTGTCGATATCACGCCGTCACAGCAAAACGGATTTCAAGTCAAAATAAAACCGCAGCTGGTGACGTTCGATGCCTGGTTCGAGGGACGCCTGAATACCTTGTTGCGATTTCGCGCGATTTAGTCCTCTTGCCAGCTAGGCCACAGGGGTATTAAATCCCGCCTCATCACCACTATTAATCGAAACACAATGTTCTCTAAATACATGATGTTTTCCGTCGGCACCGGCTTTGCCTTGGTGTTGGCGCTAATGATCTCGCTGGCGGTGGTCGGCTTATCACAAATGTCCTCGATCAATGGCCGGCTCGAACGCATCGTCAACGACAACAACAAAAAAATCGAACTGGCCAGTATCATGCGTGATTCGCTACGGCAGCGCATCATCTCCATGCACACCATCGTCAATGCCGAGGATCGCTTCGAGAAGGACGAAGAGTTACAACGGTTCTATAGTTATGGCGCGAATTTCACCGATGCGCGCCATAACTTGGATCAAATGATTTCCAGTGACGAGGAAAAACTCGTCCTGGCGCGCATCCGCAGCTATGCCAGCACTGCACAACCCAAGGTGGTGCATGGTCTGGAATTGGCCATGGACGATCGCAATGCCGAAGCCTTGAAATCGCTGCACGACGATGCGATCCCCGCACAGCAAATGCTGGTCACCGAACTCGATAACATGTTGGCATTGCAACGCACCGCCAGCAAAAATGCGGCACAAGAAGCAGCCACGGCCTATCGCCAAACCGAATGGCTAATGATCACGATGGGCGTCAGCATGGCCGGCATCGGTGCAGCCATTGCCGTATTCGTGCTGCGACGCACCAAACAACAGACTGATGCCATCGAACATGAGCAAATCAAGTACAAGACCCTGTTCGCCACTAATTCGGACAGTATCGTACTACTCGATGAGCAAGGTTTTATCGACTGTAACCAGGCAGCCTTGGATATGTTCCAAATACCGAACGTTGCCGAATTTTGCCAGCAGCGTCCCACTGACTTGGGACCGCCCACACAGCCTGACGGCACCCATTCCGCCACCTATGCATCAAAGCATATCCAGCGCGCGATGGAATTCGGTCACTGCGATTTTGAATGGCAGGGCTTGAAGCGCGACGGCAATGTTTTCCCCAGCGAAATCTCGTTACACTCCATGGTGCTTAACGGCAAAGTAGTAGTACAAGCCATCATGCGCGACATTACCGAGCGCAAGCGCAACGAAGAACGCTACAAGACCGCATATGAGACTGCGTTGGAAGCCTCACGCGTGAAATCGCAATTCGTGGCCAACGTCAGTCATGAGATCCGCACGCCGATGAACGGCATCATTGGCATGGTCGGCCTGCTGCTCGACTCCAAGCTCAGCTCGGCGCAACGCGAATACGCTGAAACGGTGCGCTCCTCGGCCGAATCGCTCCTGGGGATCATCAACAATATTCTCGATTTTTCCAAGATCGAAGCCGGCAAGATGCGCATGGAAATCGTCGAATTCAACGCACGCGATTCGGTGCAAGACGTGGCCGAGCTGCTAGCCGAACGCACCCAGAGCAAGGGACTGGAATTGGTCTGCGACATCCCGCCCACCTTGCCAAACGCCTTGCTCGGCGATCCGGGCCGCATCCGCCAGATTCTGACCAACTTGATCGACAATGCGCTGAAGTTTACCGATCATGGCGATATCGTGGTGCGCGTGCGTTTATTGGATTTGGACGAGTCCAATGCACAATTACATTTCTCCGTCACCGACACTGGCATTGGCATTTCACAAGAAAGCCAGCAACGCTTGTTCCAAGCCTTCTCGCAGGCCGATGGCTCGACCACGCGCAAATACGGCGGCACCGGCCTGGGATTGGCGATCTCGAAACAATTGGCAGAGATGATGGGCGGCGGTATCGGCGTCATCAGTGAACCAGGCGCCGGCAGCACTTTCTGGTTTACCGCGCGCGTGCAAAAACAAAACTCAAGTCATATGCCGCTGCAAGCGACGGAAATCTTGCAAGGTGCTCGCGTGCTAGTCGCCAGCGGCAACAGCGCGCTGCGCGAGAGCCTGATCCGCCAGTTGAATTACTGGCGCATGCAGCATGAATCCGCAGCGACTTTCACCGAGGCACTGGCCAAGCTCAAAACCGCGCAGGAACGCGGACAAACATTCCAAATTGCCCTGATCGATAATCGCCTCAGCGAGGATGGTCTTGCCCTACCCAAGGCCATGCAACACGAACCAATTTATAGTGAAACGCAGAGCATTTTGCTTACTGGGATTGCGCAACGCTACAGCGCCAATGATTTAACCTCGCTCGGCATCAATGCACAAATCACCAAGCCGATCCGGCTCGCACGTTTATCGAACGCCTTGGCGTCGGCCTTAACTCACGAAGCAACTGAAACTTCTAGTCCCGCCGCCGCACTACGCCTTGCCACCATACCTGTGCGCGTGTTGGTGGCCGAAGATAATGTGGTCAATCAAAAAGTCGTGGTCTACATGTTACGCAAATTCGGCATTCGCGCCGATGTAGCGGCTAACGGCCTGGAAGCAGTAGATGCCATGCAACGTCTACCCTATGACTTACTGTTGATGGATTGCCAAATGCCGGAAATGGATGGTTTCGAGGCCAGCATTGAGATTCGCCACCGTGAACTTATGTCCGGTCAAGCGCGGCGCACGCCCATTATCGCCATGTCAGCCAATGCCCGCAGCGATGGCCGCGAGCGCGCCCTGAGCGGCGGCATGGACGACTACTTGGTCAAACCGCTCAAGGCCGAGGACCTGGAGGAAACCCTGACGCGTTGGGTGCCTGAATTCAGCGAACGTTACGCTACGGCACAGGAAGACGCAGTGCAAGAAATCCAGCGTATCGTGACTGACAACAACCCACCGATCGACATGCAGAAAGTCGCCAACATGTTCCGTCATGACCCTGAGGCGCAACAGGAGTTGTTGACGTTATACCTTTCAAGCACGCAAAGTCTGATCGAACAAATCACCACCGCGCATGATACCCAAGACTACGTGCAGCTTGCCATACGCGCCCATGAAATCAAGGGGGCGTCAGCCTATATCGGCGCCATCAATTTGCGCGAAATTGCACGCAATCTAGAGCTTGCCGCCAAAGCCAAGAATATGGAAAAAATCCAGGAAAGTATCGACGAACTGGAGCCGGCTTTTATCCGCGCCTGGGCATTCGTGAATGCAATTGATCTCAATGAGGAAGACGGACTGGCGGTGAAAGAGACTTGAGGGGTGCTCTTTGAGCGACCCTAACGTTTCTTCTGCGCCCTGCCTGCACTCGCAGGCCGTGTTGTCCGTTGTGGTTTGGCGCCAGGCTCACGCTTGGCTTCGCGCGGAGCGCGTTGCGATTTGCCACTTTCTTCACGCGGAGCGCGCTGCGATTTGCTACTGATTTCGCGCGGTGCAGCACCTCTAGCCGTACGCTTGGCGACAACGGGCTCTTCCGCTTCCACTGTGCTTTCCGTGATGTTGACTATTTTCAACAAGGTCTGCACTTGCGCAGGTTCCAGTTCCAACATTTGTCCGCGCTTAATGCGCGGTGGCAAGTTGATCGCGCCATAGCGCACGCGGATCAAGCGCGACACCATCAAGTTTACCGCCTGAAAAATTCGTCGCACTTCACGGTTGCGCCCCTCTTTCAGCACTACGTGATACCAGTGATTGGAACCTTCGCCGCCGCGATCTTCGATGTGCTCAAACTTACCCAGCCCATCTTCCATTTCAATCCCTTGCAGCAATTGTTGTGCTTGCGCCTTGCTCAGTTCGCCCATGACGCGCACTGCGTATTCGCGCTCAACTTCATAGCGTGGATGCATCAAACGGTTGGCCAGATCACCGGAGGTGGTAAACAGCAACAGCCCGCCGGTATTGACATCCAAGCGGCCGACAGCGATCCATTTCGCACCGCGTAAACGTGGCAATTGCGCGAATACCGTGGGACGACCTTGAGGGTCGTCGCGCGATACGATCTCGCCTTCAGGCTTGTTGTAGAGCAGCACGCGCGGCGGACGTGGCTTGCCGCTCTTAGCTTCGAGCTTGAAACGAAAGGGACGTTTGTCGATCGCAACGCGGTCGCGTAGCTCGACGCTTTGGCCGACAGTCGCGGTCACGCCATTGACGGTAATGCGCCCATCGCGGATCCAGTCCTCGATTTCGCGGCGTGAACCGACACCGGCCGCAGCCAGCAGTTTATGCAGCCGTTCGGGCATTGGCTTCCTCATTCAAGGATGCGGATTCGCCTTCGGCCACGGATTCGTCTTCTTCGTTCCCTTTTTCGACCGCCGGCATCATGGCCTCAGTGAGCAACATTTGCTCATTCACCACAAATTGGTCGAGCGAAGGTAAATCTTGTAAGGAGCGCAAGTTCATGTCATCCAAAAACTGCTTGGTGGTGGCATACAGTCCGGGGCGTCCCGGCACATCGCGATGACCAATGACATCGATCCAGCCACGCCCTTCCAAGGTCTTGAGGATATTCGGCGATACGGCGACGCCGCGAATATCCTCGATATCGCCGCGCGTAGCCGGCTGACGATAAGCGATGATGGCCAACGTTTCAAGTACCGCGCGCGAATACTTGGGTGGCTTTTCCGGGCTGAGACGATTGATGTAACGTTGATACTCGCTACGCGCCTGAAAGCGCCAGCCACTGGCCACTTGCACCAGCTCCACGCCGCGCGCCGACCAGTCGGCCTTGATCTCTTCCAAGATGGCACGCAAGCCATCATTATCGATCTCAGTCTCGAACACTTTTCCAAGTTGGTGCAGCGACAGTGGCTCATGGCTCACCAGCAGCGCGGTTTCCAAAATCTGTTTCATTTCATTCTGGGTCTCGTCCATCATCTTCACTCTCAAGGCGTTTGACGTAGATAGGGGCATACACTTCTTGTTGCGTGACTTCGATCAGGCGCTCCTTGGCTAATTCCAGGATCGCCAGAAAGGTCACCACCAACTCCGGCACGCCGGCTTCGATATTAAATAAATCAATGAATTCCACAAAGCGGCCATGATCCAGCACGCGTAGCACGCGTGTCATGTGCTCACGCACCGACAACTCCTGGCGTGAGATACGGTGATGGCGTTGATTCTTGGCGCGCGCCACCACGGCCTCCCAGGCCGATTGCAAGTCACTGACATGCACTTGCGGCAAGCGTTCTTCGGCCACACGATCCAAGAACACCTGCACTAAGGTGATGTCGCGCCCAACATGCGGCAGCTCATCAAGCTTGTGCGCCGCGTATTTCATTTGCTCGTATTCCAGCAAACGTCGCACCAGCTCGGCGCGCGGATCTTCTTCCGAGCCTTCTTCCAGTTTCGGTGGGCGCGGCAACAACATACGAGACTTGATCTCGGTCAGCATCGCCGCCATCACCAGATACTCTGCCGCCAGCTCCAATTGCGAAGTACGCAACAGATCCACGTAGACGATGTATTGGCGCGTCAAGTCCGCCATTGGAATATCCAGGATATCCAGATTGTGCTTGCGGATCAGGTACAACAGCAGATCGAGCGGACCTTCAAAAGCATCCAGAATGACTTCCATCGCATCCGGCGGGATATACAAATCCTGCGGCATTTGCAACAGCGGTTCGCCATAAATGCGTGCGATGTGTGGTGCTTCTTCCAGGACGGCAGACATATTAGAATTCGCTAAAATTATGGTGTGTTGTCAGATACCGCATGCGGGAAATTATACCTGCAAAAACTCCAATCTAAACACTAGATATTGTGTTAATCGAGTAATTAAAGCGCAAGCTATGGTATCAAAACAGAAAATACTTTTGTGGGGGCAAAATCAACGAAAAGTCAAAACCATCCATAAAAAAACGAATTTCATCAATACTTCGCGGAATTATTTGGTTTTAAAGACGTGCCGCGTTTTTCAGACAGCAGACTTAGCCTTAACTATAGTCCAAGCCCATTGCAACCCGTACATCACGTAGCGTTTCCTGCGCCAAGTCGCGCGCCTTTTCACAGCCATCGGCAATCAGGTTGCGAATCATCGTCGGGTCATCTTCGTATTGCTTAGCGCGTTCGTGCATGGGCCTTTGTTCTTCAAGTACGGCGTCAATCACGGGTTGTTTGCATTCCAGACAGCCGATACCGGCGCTCTTGCAACCGGCCTGCACCCATTGCTGCTTGACTACATCCGAATACACCAAATGAAATTGCCACACCGGACATTTCTCTGGGTCACCGGCATCGGTACGGCGCACGCGCGCTGGGTCAGTGGGCATGGTGCGAATTTTTTTCACGACGCTATTGGTGTCTTCGCGCAGCGCGATGGTGTTTTGATAGGACTTGGACATTTTTTGGCCATCCAGTCCCGGCATTTTAGAAGCTGCAGTGAGCAATGCCTGTGGCTCGGCCAGGATCATTTTGCCGCCGCCTTCCAGATAACCAAATAGGCGTTCACGATCGCCTAAAGAAAGACTTTGGGCGTCGTTGAGCAGTGCTTGAGCCGACTCTAAGGCTTCGTCGATGCCCTGTTCTTGATAGCGTGTGCGCAGCTCATGGTACAGCTTGGCTTTTTTCGAGCCGAGTTTCTTTACCGCTTGTTGCGCCTTCTCCTCGAAGCCCGGCTCTCGACCATATAGATGATTAAAGCGGCGTGCGATCTCGCGCGTGAATTCGATATGCGGCACCTGATCCTCGCCTACCGGCACTTTGTTGGCGCGATAGATCAAGATGTCGGCGCTTTGCAGCAGCGGATAGCCGAGGAAGCCATAGGTAGACAGGTCTTTCTCGGTGAGTTTTTCCTGCTGATCCTTATAGGTGGGCACGCGCTCCAGCCAGCCCAGCGGTGTCATCATCGATAGCAGTAAATGTAACTCGGCATGTTCCGGGACGCGCGATTGAATGAACATCGTCGCCTGCGAGGGATCCACTCCGGCGGCGAGCCAGTCGATCACCATATCCCAGGTACTTTGTTGGATGGTATGCGGGTCGTCGTAATGCGTAGTCAGCGCGTGCCAGTCGGCGACAAAAAACAGGCACTCGAATTCATGCTGTAATTGGATCCAGTTTTTCAGCACCCCGTGATAATGGCCCAGATGCAGACTGCCAGTGGGGCGCATGCCGGAGAGCACGCGTTCGACGAACATAGCTTTATCCTTTTATTTAAGGAGTGCGAATAAAAAATTCATATACTGATCAAAGCGGATTCCCAGCAACGATACGACACCACTGATCGTGAGTTCCATCAACGGCCACATCATCACGCCCAGGATATGCGTAAACATTAGGATGATCAAAATCATCATTCCATAAGGCTCAATCCTTGAATATTTATAGGAATAAGGATGCGGCAACAAACTAACCGCGATGCGACCGCCGTCCAAGGGCGGCAAGGGCAGTAGATTCAGCGCTATTAATACAGCGTTGATAAACACGCCGGCCACGCCCATTAAAAACAGCGGCTCGCTGAAGGGTGCTGGAATGGTAGTTGCCAATCTGATCGACAGCGCCCAAAACAGGGCCATCGCCAAGTTGGCTGCCGGGCCAGCCAATGCGACCCAAAACATATCCTGCTTAGGGCGCCGCAAGCGCCCGAAATTCACCGGCACCGGCTTGGCCCAGCCAAACAAGATAAACCCGCCGCCCAGCAAACTGCTGGTCAGCAGAATTACACCCGGCACCAACAAAGTACCCACCGGGTCAATATGCCGCAGGGGATTCAAACTGATACGGCCTGCTTGAAAAGCCGTCATGTCGCCAAAGTATTTCGCGGCATAGCCATGTGCCGCCTCATGCAGGGTAATGGCAAAAATCACCGGCAAGGCAAAAACAATGATTTTTTGTATCACACTTAAGTCCATCAATGCTCCAATCCAAATAAGGCCAAATCGCCCAAGCCCTTGCGTAGCACTTGCGGCACTTCGCCGGTTAAATCAATGACTGTGCTCGGCATCACGCCGCAACTGCCAGCGTCCATGATCAAGCCCACGTGTTTTTCCAAACGTTCGCGAATTTCATCGGGGTCGTTCAAGGGCAGTTCATCCCCCGGCAATAACAAGGTAGCGCTTAAGATTGGCTCGCCCAATTCTTCCAGCAAGGCCTGCGCCACGCGATGCTGCGGCACGCGCAAGCCAATGGTGGCACGTTTCGGATGCTGCAAACGACGCGGCACTTCGCGTGTGGCTTGCAGAATGAACGTGTAACTGCCTGGCGTAGCCGCTTTCAGTAAGCGGAACTGCTGGTTATCGACTTTTGCATAGTGTGCAATTTCAGACAGGTCGCGGCATACCAAGGTGAAATTATGATCGCTGGCCACTTGGCGAATTTCGCGTATACGTCGCTCGGCATCCTTATCGCCGATATGGCAACCCAAGGCATAACAAGAATCGGTGGGATACACGATCACGCCACCGGCGCGCACGATTTCCGCCGCTTGACGTATCAAGCGCGGCTGGGGATTTTCAGGATGAATAGCAAAAAATTGAGCCATAAATTTTCAGGCGGAACGGCTTCTTAAGCAGCGCGCGCAAGCACCTCTTCCCAGTCATGCCACACCGGCTGGCATTGGCTTGGCAAATCGGGGAGCGACTTCATGCTCATATAACTATGGCCGGGGCCGTGATAATCCGAGCCGCGCGAGGCAAGCAAGCCATACTGTCGCGCCAACTCGGCGTATTGACCATATTGATCCGGATGGTGGCTGCCAGACACCACTTCCAGGCCAACGCCGCCGAGCTGCTTGAATTCGCTCAGCAGTTCATTGATCAGGGTTCTTCCTAAATCATAACGTCCCGGGTGCGCGATCACTGGTGAGCCACCGGCGGCCAAAATCCAACTCAAGGCTTCTTCCAAGCTGGCCCACAAATGGGGCACGTAACCCGGTTTACCTTTCACTAAATAACGTTTGAATACTGTCTTCATGTCCTTGGCGTGACCGTTTGCGATCAAGAAGCGCGCAAAATGGGTGCGCCCGATAATGCCTTCACTGGCGTGTTGTCGTGCACCTTCCAGGCTATTTTGAATGCCGATCTTATCCAATTCATTGGCAATGCTCTGGGCACGCCCAGCACGCGAATCACGTACACGCGTCAAGCCCTGAAGCAAGACTGGATGTTCTGGATCAATGCGCAAGCCCAAAATATGCAAAGTACGATTACGCCACGTCACGGATATTTCAGTACCGGCAATCAAGGTAATGTTGTGCTCCAAGGCTGCTGCCCGGGCTTCGTCGATGCCCGACACAGCATCATGATCGGTCAGCGCCAACACCTGCACACCCTGGGCAGCAGCATGGCTCACCAGCGCACTTGGCGTCATCAAACCGTCAGAAATCGTGGAATGGCTATGTAAATCGACTTTAATCATGGGCTACAGGCAGGAAATCAACCAAATCATAGCAAAACGCCGCTATTCTGTCTGTTTTGCCCGTGTTAAACTCTGAAGCTGATTTGTACCCACACCCGCCTACGCAGTAATCCCAATGACCGAATTGCATGAAATCCAGCACTTGCTCTCCGCCAACGCCAGCGTGATCGAAACGCGCTATCTACAGCACAAGCATCAGACGGATGAAGTCAGCCCAACGCAATTAGCTGAAGCACTACGGCAATTGCTGCAAATGTTTGAAACTTTGGATCGCACCCATGGTGCCCAGGGTACGTTGCCCTACGATGACCCAAGCGAACTGGGCGAGCATTGCGTGCATCTGGTTGCCGACCTGGCACAATGGGCCGATCGCCTGGAATTGCACCAAGCCAAATTTGAAATCGAAAAAATTGCCGTCGGCGTTGCCCTGTGGGTGGCGCGCCATGACGGAGAAATCCGCGAATTGGAGCCGGTCGTAAATGGTTTTGCCGCCAATGCCAACAGCACCGCCGACGAAGATGGACTACGCAAATTATTTCAAGCCGCGCAAGCCGTGCTAGCGCATGTATCACCACAAATCGAGGCGGATGTGGATCAATCCAATCCAGGCCGACCATGGCGCGTGTTGAATTTCAATTGCGCCATCATCGCCACCCGCACTCAGGATGCGCAGTTGATGCGCGAAGCCTTCGACACGCTGAGCCGCAATCTACCGCAAGATGCCCCGGCATTTTTCGAAGAAGGTCTGAAGCAATCGGATAAGCCAGTGTATGGGCCGGTCGTCAAACATTTAATGCAAGAATACTTTGCGCGCTGGACCGTGCGCCACTAGACCATCATGAAAAAAATCTTCTTCGATCTGTTCCCGATCATTTTATTTTTTATTGCATTCAAGCTCGCGGGCAGCTACCCGGAACATGCGACCGCATTCGCTACTTTTATCCACTATAGCGCAGCAGACCTCAAGCAATTACCGATCCTGCTGGCAACTGCGGTGGCCATTTTCGCCACCGTGCTGCAAATTGCTTGGGTGATGCTGCGGCATGGCAAAGTTGACACCATGCTGTGGGTCAGCTTGGGCCTGATATCGGTGCTGGGCGGTGCAACCTTGTTTTTGCAAGACCCAACTTTCATCAAATGGAAACCCACCGTACTGTATTGGCTGTTCTCATTGGTGCTAGCCCTGGGCCATTTGCTGTTCAAGAAAAACTTGATCCGCAGCATGATGCAACAGGCGCAAATGGAGCTACCCGAATCAATCTGGGTCAAGCTCAACTATAGCTGGGTCGCTTTCTTCGCCATCATGGGCGCACTGAATCTTTACGTTGCCAACACCTACTCACTTTCCACCTGGGTCGATTTCAAGCTGTTCGGTACCACCGCCATCATGTTTGTTTTCATCTTTGCGCAAGGTTTTGTTCTGGCAAAATACATGCCGCACAAGGAAAACGAATAATGCTATACGTCATCGTCGGCGAAGACATCCCCAACAGCCTGGACAAACGCCTTGGCGCGCGCCCTGCACATTTACAGCGCCTGACGCAATTGCAAGATGCCGGCCGGCTGTTGCTGGCCGGCCCCTGCCCTGCCATCGATAGCATTGACCCCGGACCGGCTGGCTTTAGCGGCAGCCTGATCGTGGCCGAATTCAGCTCGCTGGCAGATGCACAAGCCTGGGCTGATGCCGACCCCTATGTCGCCGCCGGCGTTTACGCGGCGGTCAGCGTCAAACCCTTCAAGAAAGTATTTCCTACATGAACACCATCGAAACCATGCAAGCACGCTTGGCCAGCCTCCATCCCGAACACATTGAGATCCAGGACGACAGCGCCAGCCATGCCGGGCATGCCGGCGCCAAGAGCGGTGGCGGGCACTTTTTCCTGACCATCGTGTCTGAAAATTTTGCCGGGCAAGCCACATTGGCGCGCCATCGCAAGATTTACGAATTATTGGGTGATATGATGCAGCAGCAAATACATGCACTCAGCATCAAGGCTCACACCCCCGACGAATTTTTCTCAACCCGCCACTAAAAGGAACACTCATGCGCAATGTAAAAACCCGCATCGTCATGCTCGCACTGGGCAGTCTCGTACTGCTCAATGCCTGCAATGCCCAAGATGATAAAAAAGCCGACGATAAAAAGGCCACCGATGCTGTAGTCGTCACGGTCAACGGCACCGATATCCATCAGTCGCAATTGGACACGATGATGCGCCAAGGCCTCTCGCAAGGTGCGCCGGATTCCCCGGAAATGCGCAAAGCGATCCTGGACGAATTAGTCAGCCGCGAACTGGCGCGCCAAGAAGCCGTCAAGAAAGGCCTGGAGAAGAATCCTGAGGTCAAGCAACAAGTAGAACAAGCCTCCTCGGAAATTCTGGTGCGCGCCCTGGTACAGGACTTCATCAAGAACAACAACCCGACCGACGATCAACTGAAAGCCGCTTACGACAAGCTCAAGACGCAAATCGGCGACCAGCAGTACAACGCGCGCCATATTCTGGTGAAGACCGAGAAAGAAGCGAAGGACATCATCGCCCAATTGAATAAGGGTGGTAAATTCGACAAGCTGGCCAGCAAATCGCTGGATACCGGTTCCGCCAAACGTGGCGGCGAGCTTGGTTTCAACGCCCCTTCAGCCTTTGTTCCACCCTTTGCCAAAGCGCTGACCTCACTGAAGAAAGGCGAAACCACCAAGACCCCGGTGCAGACCCAATTCGGTTGGCACGTGATTCAATTGATCGACATCAAGCCAGCACCCACCTTTGACGAAGTGAAGAAAAACTTGATTCCGAGCGTCCAGCAAGAACAATTACGGAAATTCATCGAAGACCTACGCACCAAGGCCAAGATCGATTACCGCATTGCACAAACACCAGCCGCCACGCCTACGCCGCATGCAGCACCTGCGACACCGGCTGCCAAGGACAAGAAATAATTTCTTCGCCTGTTCCAGTAAAAACGCCAGGGATTCCCTGGCGTTTTTTTTGGCTAGCGTTTGGCTTTTTAAGCATCAAAAATTACGCGGATTGAATTCCGATACCTCCTGCAACTCCTCAAACAATTCACGCTCTTTCTCGCTCAATGTCTCCGGTGTGACGATCTGGAACACCGCATATAAGTCTCCATGACCTTCCTTGGCCTTGGGCAAGCCTTTGCCGGTAAGGCGCATCTTCTGCCCCGAGCGGCTTCCCGGTTTAACTTTGAGACGCACCTTGCCCGCTAGGGTCGGAATATCAACGCTGGCCCCAAGCGCCGCTTCCCATGGGGTCAGTGGCACATCCATGTTCAAATCATGTCCCTCGCCCGGCTTAAACCAAGGATGCGGCAAAAAATTGATGCGCAGATACAGGTCTCCTGCGCCACCTCCGTGCTGACCAGCACCCCCTTTGCCTGCCAGACGTAAACGTTGGCCTTCGGTCGCGCCTTTCGGAATGCGCACTTTAATGCTACGTGGCACGCGCACCATAAAACCCTGCGGGCTGGGTTCCGGTACTTCCAGTTGCAAGGTTTTTTCTGCGCCCTCGTAAGCCTCTTCCAAAGTGATTTCCAGCGCCACTTCAAAATCCTGACCCGCTTGGGCGAAACCACGCCGGCCACCCCGATGCTGTCCATGGTGTGCGCCAGCGCCGCCGAACATCTGCGAAAACAAATCGCCGAAGTCCATGTTGCCGAAATCGCTTTGCCCTCCAGCCCCACCCCATCCCGGCGGCGGACGGAAGTCCTGGCCTGGTTGATAGGAACCGAGATTGTCGTAGGCAGCGCGCTTTTCTTTATCGCCCAACACCTCGTTGGCCTCATTCACTTCCTTGAATTTTTCCTCAGCATTTTTTTCCTTGGAGACGTCCGGATGGTATTTGCGCGCGAGTTTGCGGTAGGCCTTCTTGATTTCATCTTCGGTGGCCTCGCGCTTCACGCCGAGTATCTTGTAGTAGTCCTTGTATTGCATGGCTGCGAAATCCGTTTCTATAACAACGACTAATGGATAAAAAACGTTTCACCACGGAGGACACGGAGGACACAGAGTAAAACCAAGAAAAACACACCTGTCCGGTCTGGCTTTTAAACTCCGTGTACTCTGTGTACTCCGTGGTGCAATAGCTTTTGCTTCACTGATTGATGCGTCCTGCGGACGGCTGTTTCAAGGGTAGGGATTCAAGCATTCCCTGACGCGCCTGACTCAGTCTAGCCCACCCATTTACGCGCATTGCGAAACATGCGCAACCAAGGCCCATCTTCGGCCCAAGCTTCGGGGTGCCAGGAATGTTGGGCGGCGCGGAATACGCGCTCGGGATGCGGCATCATGACGCTGAAACGTCCGTCTAAGGTAGTCAAGCCAGTAATACCCTGGGGTGATCCATTGGGATTTTGCGGGTATATCTCGGTCGGTTGGCCACGATGATCGATATAGCGCAGCATCACCTGGGCTTGTTGCTGCGCTGCCGGATTGGCGAATTCAGCATAGCCCTCGCCGTGCGCCACCACGATCGGCATGCGGCTACCGGCCATGCCGTCGAAGAACAGCGAAGGATTGGGCAGCACTTCAACCATGACAAAACGTGCCTCGAATTGCTCAGACTTGTTGCGCACAAAATGCGGCCAGGCTTCAGCACCGGGGATAATGCTATGCAGATTACTCATCATCTGGCAGCCATTGCAAACACCCAGCGCGAAGCTATCGCTGCGCTGAAAAAAGGCCTCGAAATCTTCGCGCGCGCGGCGGTTGAACAAGATGGACTTGGCCCAGCCCTCGCCCGCCCCCAGCACATCGCCGTAGGAGAAACCGCCGCAGGCAACGAAGCCCTTGAAATCGGCCAAGCTCACGCGCCCGCCGATAATGTCGCTCATGTGCACATCCACCGCCTCGAAACCGGCGCGGTCGAAAGCGGCCGCCATTTCCACTTGGCCGTTCACACCCTGCTCGCGCAAGATGGCCATGCGCGGGCGTTTTCCGGTCGCAATAAATGGTGCAGCGACATCTTGATTCAGGTCAAAACTCAAGCTAGCCGAAAGGCCAGGGTCTTGCGCATCCAAAATTTGATCGAACTCTTGCTGCGCACAAACCGGATTGTCGCGCAGTTGTTGCATGCGATAAGTGGTCTCGGACCAAATGCGCTGTAGCGCGATGCGTGAAACATCGTAAACCGGCTTGGCATGGCGCATGAAACGAATGCGGTCCTCTGCATTCAGGGTACCGATAATATGCAAGGCACTACGCAAATCAGCGGCGAAGAAAGCATCCATCACGGCCTTGGTATCGCTGCGCCGCACTTGCAATACCGCGCCCAACTCCTCGTTGAACAGCACACGGAAAATGCGCTCGGATACTTCGCCTGGCGTCAGCTCTGGTTCTTCAGCGCCTTTCTCAATGTCGTTGCGCACTTGCTCAAAACACAATTCATCGGCTTCCAACGTGATGCCGGTATGTCCGGCAAAGGCCATTTCGCACAACGTTACGAATAATCCGCCATCGGAGCGATCATGGTAGGCCAGCAAGCGTCGCTCGCGATTCAGCTTTTGGATGGTGTCGAAAAACGCCTTGAGCTTGGCGGCGTCCACCACATCCGGCGCATCGTTGCCGATTTGTTTATGGACTTGCGCCAGTGCCGAAGCACCTAAGCGATTGCGGCCGAAACCCAGATCGACCAACAGTAAATCGGTCTCACCGCAATCCGTGCGCAGTTGCGGCGTGAGCGTTTGACGCGCATCGGTCACCGGTGCGAAGCCGGTCACGATGAGCGAGATCGGCGCGGTAACTTCGCGCTTTACACCCTGCTCGTCCCACACCGTCTTCATCGACATCGAATCCTTGCCGACCGGGATGCTGATGCCGAGCTCGGGGCACAGTTCCATACCCACGGCGCGCACGGTGTCGAACAGCGCAGCATCTTCGCCAGGGTGACCAGCCGGGGCCATCCAGTTGGCAGAGAGCTTGATATCGGAGAGTTGCTTGATTGGTGCTGCGGCCATATTGGTAATGGTCTCGCCCACCGCCATGCGTCCGGCTGCCGGAGCATCAATCAAAGCCAGCGGCGTGCGTTCGCCCATAGCGAAGGCCTCGCCTAAGTTGGTGCGATAGCCCATCAGTGTCACGGCGCAATCCGCCACCGGCACTTGCCACGGCCCGACCATTTGGTCGCGCGCGGTAAAACCACCCACGCTGCGGTCGCCGATGGAAATTAGGAAAGTCTTGTTCGCCACCGTCGGCAGGCGCAACACGCGCTCAGCGGCGTCGGCGAATTCCATGCCCGACAAATCGATCGCGGGCAGCGCGCGTTGCAGGTGTTGCACATCGCGCGTCATTTTTGGCGGCTTGCCGAGGATGATGGACAAATCCACGTCCACTGGGTTGTTATGGAAATGCTTATCTTCTACGACCAATTGATGTTCCTTGGTGGCAACACCCAGCACTGAGAACGGGCAACGTTCGCGTTCGCACATTGCCTTGAAGCTCTCCAGCGCCTCCGGCTTGAGCGCCAGCACATAGCGCTCTTGCGACTCGTTGCACCAGATTTGCATCGGCGACATGCCAGGTTCTTCGCTCGGCACTTCGCGCAATTTGAAATGTCCGCCGCGACCGCAGGCATGCACCAGCTCAGGCAGGGCATTGGACAAGCCACCCGCGCCCACGTCGTGCACCGACAAAATAGGATTCTGTGCGCCCATTTGCCAGCAGCGATCGATGACTTCCTGTGCGCGTCGCTGCATTTCGGGATTACCGCGCTGCACCGAATCGAAATCCAGGTTCTCCGCATTGGAACCCGTATCCATGCTGGAGGCCGCTCCGCCGCCCAGTCCAATCAACATTCCCGGCCCACCGATCTGAATCAGCAGCGCGCCGACCGTCACTTCGTGTTTGTTAACATCGCGCTCGGCAATATTCCCCAGGCCGCCGGCCAGCATAATGGGCTTGTGATAGCCGCGAACTTCGCCCGCGACCACTTGTTCGTAAGTGCGGAAATAACCAGCAAGATTGGGACGACCGAATTCGTTATTGAAAGAAGCCGCGCCAATCGGGCCTTCCAACATAATTTGCAGCGCAGAGGCAATGCGCGAAGGCTTGCCGATAGGGTCGGCTTCCCACGCTTGTTCGCACCCTGGGATGGCTAAGTTGGATACGGAAAAACCGCATAATCCGGCCTTGGGCTTGGAGCCGATACCAGTCGCACCCTCGTCGCGAATTTCGCCGCCCGAGCCGGTCGCCGCGCCAGGAAAGGGCGAGATCGCGGTCGGATGATTGTGCGTCTCGACCTTCATCAAAATATGCGTAGGTTCATGCGTAAAAGCATAAACAGCACTACTCGGTTGCGGATAAAAGCGCTCGATATCCGCACCGGTGATCACCGAAGAATTATCCGAATACGCCACCAAGGTGCCGGCAGGATTTTTTTCGTGCGTGTTGCGGATCATGCCGAACAACGTTTTGGTTTGCGACGTACCGTCGATCACCCAATCGGCGTTGAATATCTTGTGCCGGCAATGCTCGGAATTCGCTTGGGCAAACATCATCAATTCGACATCGGTCGGGTTGCGCTTTAAGCGCGTAAAATTTTCCAGCAGATAATCTATCTCGTCCGGCGACAGGGCCAAGCCCAAGTCACGGTTCGCCGATACCAATGCGTCGCGCCCGCCAACCAGGATATCCACGCGCGTCACCGGCTGCGGCGTATGCTGCTCGAACAGATTGCTCACACCATCCATGTCGGTGAGCACATTTTCGGTCATACGGTCATGGATCAAGGGCAGCACAGCATGGTGCTCCTCCTTACTCAAGGGTGCCCAACCAGCCTTGCGTAAATACCAAGCTACGCCGCGTTCGATGCGCTCCACCACATCCAACCCACACTGTCGGGCGATATTGGTGGCCTTGGTTGACCAGGGCGAAATGGTGCCGGCACGCGGCGTAACCAACACCAGATAGCCGCGCGTATCGCACGGCTCGGCATGCGGGCCATAGGTTAAAATTTGAGCCAGCATCTCGCGCTCTGGTGCAGCTATAGGACGCTGCAAAGTGGCGAAATGCCAGTATTCTGCCTGTACCGCCTCGATGCCGGGTACAACCTGCATCAAAGCTTTTAGGAGTTTGTCGTGACGGAAGGCGGAGAGCGCGTTGCGACCGCGCAATTGGATGAGCTGGGACATGTTCCGGGAATCGCCAAAAAGCGAAATTTTACCCGAAAGCGCCCCCTAAAAGCAGTTCGGCGTCGTTTCTCGCTTCAGGCCGCCTTTTTAGCACAACTGCGTTGAATGGTATCGAGCACTTTTGCGGCATTGAAGGGTTTTACGATGAAACCACTAGCACCTTTGGCCAGGGCGTCTTGCACCACCTGCAAAGTGGCTTCCCCGCTGATCATGATCACAACAACATTCGGATGCGAAACTTTCAATAATTCGAGGCATTGCATGCCATCCATTTTGGGCATGTGAATATCCAGACAAATCACTTCCGGCGTAACTTTTTCCAGCACGTCGGCTACTTGCTCGCCATTGCTGGCCTCTCCCACGACATTATGCCCGGCGTTGCGCAACATGCCCTTGAGAATTTCGCGCATGATGCTGTCGTCGTCGACGATTAAAATTTTACGTTTCTCATATTCCGGCATATTCATCGTTCTCCAAATCAAAAAAACCTCATCCCGATTCGTAACGGGAATCACAATTCAGGTACTAGCCCCCTATTCGGGCTTCTTTTCTTTCCAAATTGCAAGGCAATCCAGGCCGCAAAAATGTTGCACGTAATCCGGCCCCTCAAAACTCAAAGCCACATCGGCCGGAATTTCCGTCAAGCAAGCCGCGCACGCCACTAGCGTGCAACCATGCTCCAGATCGCAAGCAACGATTGGTGCTCCAGCAGGGTTCATTTTTTCCGATTGCATGATAGACCTCCAGTTTGCCGCCATGAATGGATAGCAAAGGCGCTGCCCCATGCTATATTTCGGCAAATTCTTCCAATTGTTTAGGCGTCACCGTGTTCTCCCAAAAAACGCCCCTTCCTGCTTTTATTTATAGCACCTCCCAGATTCGTGACATCGAACAACGGGCTGGATGCGAGCCCTGCCCGCCGCCCTTGATGGAACGGGCCGGACAGGCAGCAGCAAAAATTGCCCGCGAACTGGCGCTAGACAACGGTTCGGCCATCCTTATCCTAGCTGGCCCTGGCAATAATGGCGGCGACGCTTTTGTCGCAGCACGACATTTGCTGGCCGCTTGCTACAAAGTGGATGTGGTATTTCCCGGCGACGCCAACGCCCTGCCGCCGGATGCCAAGGCCGCCTATCAGGCCTGGATTGCGGCCGGCGGCAATTGCCAGCCGACGCTGCCACAGCGCGGTCGCTGGGGCTTGGTGATCGATGGCTTGTTTGGCATCGGCCTACAGCGCCCACTGACAGGCATTTACGCCGAATTGGTGGCGCAAATAAATCGACTACATCTACCTACGCTGGCGCTGGATATCCCTAGCGGCCTACATGCTGATTCCGGCTACGCCCTCGGCCCCACCATCCATGCCACCCATACCGTCACTTTTATCGGACTGAAACCAGGCCTATTAACCGGTGATGGCCCGGACTATTGCGGCCACATCCAATTACGTGACTTGGCTCTCGACGCCTACATGCCCGAGGCCGAAGGCCGCGTCTTGCAACAATCCACCGTGGGGAAACTGCTTGCACCACGCACGCGCAACAGCCACAAAGCCCTATTCGGCAGCGTCGGCATCATCGGCGGCGCCAGCGGCATGGCTGGCGCGGCTTTACTGGCAGGACGCGCCGCACTAAAACTCGGCGCGGGCCGGGTCTATCTCGGCCTGCTCGATAACAAGGCTTGGCCACTTGACCCGCAGCAAGCCGAACTGATGTTGCGCAATGTGGATGATATATTTGAAATCGGCCATCTGAACTGCTTGATCGTCGGCCCCGGCCTGGGACAATCGGCAAAAGCATTGCAATGCCTCACCCGCGCAGTTGCATCAAACTTGCCCTTGGTACTGGATGCAGACGCCCTCAATTTGCTGGCCCTAGATCAAAACCTGCAAACGCAAATCCGCCAACGCCAAGCCCCAACCTTGATCACGCCGCATGCGGCAGAAGCAGCGCGTTTGCTCGGGTCAGATACAGAAGCCGTATGCCAACAACGCATCGATACGGCCAAAACATTAGCCAAACAACTCAACTGCCATGCGGTGTTGAAAGGTGCAGGCAGCATCTGCACCACACCCAGCGGTCCCTGGTACATCAACACCAGCGGCAACCCAGGCTTGGCCAGCGCCGGCACCGGCGACGTCTTGTCAGGCATGATCGGCGCATTCCTGGCGCAAGGCTTGAGCGCACAAGATGCGCTCTTGCTTAGCGTAAATCTGCATGGCGCGGCAGCGGATACATTGGTCGCACAAGGTATCGGGCCTATAGGTCTGACGGCCTCTGAAGTTATTGACGCTGCGCGGCGCTTGTTGAATAAGTCGGTGTAGTGATCCAAAGAAAACTGTCTCAGTAGTGCCAGAAGCTGACAGATAGAAGTGTTGCCGAATGCAGCCACTCAACATACCAAAAGAATTGTGGCCATGCTAAAACCAAGGCAGAATGGTTTCCCCTCAGCAGTAACTTGCTGTCCAAATAAATAATTGAACCGGCACCGGGGATGAATTAATGGACATTGGCAGGATTTCTACCGACATTGATCTATTCAGCAGACACCAATGTCGGCTATTACAAAGTTAGGTTTCATAAGCCACGATAGGGAGGCTCAGCTTGGACATAGACGAATACAAAGCACGATTTGCTGATCCCCAGCCACCGCGTTCCAAGGACGATCTGAAGGAAGCTGACACACGAGCTGGTCGAGCTCTGGCCTACGCGCTGGACATTAGGAAGTTTGAAATCGAGTTGTATTGGAAGCGGGGAACTTACTTCTGGGCCTTCATCGCGGCTGCATTCACTGGGTATGCCTTAACCTATAAGGCAACCTACCCCGACCCTTGGCTTTCCCTACTTTTCTCAGCACTCGGCCTTGTATTTTCCTTTGCTTGGTACTTGGTGAATCGAGGTAGCAAGTTTTGGCAGAGCAATTGGGAGCGGCATGTCGACCTGCTAGAAGACATGACTCTTGGCCCACTGTACAAGGTAGTTGCAGTTACTGCGGATAATTCTGCCGGAAATCCACTTACTTCTCCAGCACAGTTTTCCGTTAGCAAGCTCAACCAAGTTCTGAGCGTTTTCGTTGTGGCCGTTTGGCTCCTTCTCTTCGTAAGATCGCTACTACCTATTTCATGCGACTTGCCCAGAGACCCATACAAGCTTGCGGTCTTCGCCTTGGTTTCAGGCTTTCTGTTGCTTCTCTACGTTTTCGGCAAGTCATCAAACCAGTTCACAACATCGGGTTTGCATGAGCGCCCGCATGAAAAATGAAATCTAATATGGTGTTCAACATCGCGCCCTTTGATCGCTGGACGCTGCGAGATAAATCCGAGCAGAGCCGGTTAGCTCTACTTTAACCATCAGCATTTCGAACATGCCTAGCCATGAAATAAGAAACACCCATTTGTGGAGAGAATTTGAAAGGCTTGTGTCCCGAGTCGAGAGAACTCTCGCGGGCGACAACGTGACCGTAGCGACACCCGACCGGATTAGAAGGTTGATCACGGGACGTCTCCGCGAGGTAGACGCGTCCCTTCGTGCCAAGATAGGTAGTGCGGATATTTTGGTGACAATCGAGTGCAGGAAGCGAAGCGCGAAGCAGGACGTGACCTGGATGGAACAATTGAGTGCAAAGAAGCAAGCAATTGGTGCCGCGCGAACGATCGCTGTCTCATCGGCAGCGTTCTCCCATGATGCTGTATTGGCCGCCGCTCACTATGGCATCGATGTTAGAGTGGCATCGGAGGTATCTGATGCCGATATGCGTAACTGGATACTCCCCGTTTCTGTGATGCACGTATACAAGAGTGCTAATCTCATCGAAAAACCAGAGATCAGCTTCTACTCGGAACCGGCTGATGACTTTGAGGGGAAAGCGCCGACGGGACGCGAAGAAGGGGTGGACACTCCAGTATTCGAAACTGCAGACGGAAACCAGTTGACGTTGAACGATTTGTGGCTTCGGGTGGATGATCAGATGAAGGTGTTTGATTCAGTACCTGTTGACGATCAGTCACACATCCGGCGACTCGCGATTAAACCATCGGATGATCTGTACGTGATTACAACCCGTGGACGTCGCTGCGTTTGTGAGATCAAAATGGCTCTATCGCTGCGCTGGAAACATGAGGAGGTAGCGCTAAAGGATGCAAAAGTAATCTTGTATGAATCGGCCAACCCCACGGAAGCCATGTCCGCACAAGTGCGCGCCGAGTTCGAATCGAAGGAAGCGTCGCACATGAATCTCAGGCTTGGCATGCAATTCATACCAGGAAGTGACCAAGCGTGGTTCAGTGTTGATGTGTTACCTGGAACAAAGAAGGGACGTTAACATCGTGTTCGAACGGTCTGTCCGCCTGCTGCGTCCAACATCTCAGCGTCGTCGTTGAATGTCGGCTTTTCAAATTGCCCAACTCCCCTCAGGGTCGATTAGAGTCCTAGGACATAAACCACGTACAACCCAGAAAATCAACGCACATGCCACAGCCGAATTTCTTTAACCCCACAACAACCTTGCCCCAATCAAAACCGTCACCACCTCAAACGCACGCTTGATCCAGCGATTGCCCTTCTTTAACGCAAAGTGACTGCCGAGATAGCCACCCAACAATGATCCCGCCAACAACGCCGGCATCCAGTCCCAGGCGATTTTGCCGAGCATGCCCAGCACCACGGCTCCTGTGCCATTCCAGAACAAGCCGCACAGTACCAATGTGTAAGCCACCGCGCGTTTGTAATCCAAGCCAAAACGATGGATCAGCCACATGGTGAGAAACAAACCGGTGCCGGATGTAATCGAGCCATTCAAAACGCCAATCAAAAAAAGACCGCCTATGCCGCCAAATAAAGCACGCCCGCTGCGATTTTTGGGTTCATGTTCCAGCCCGAGCTTCGGTTTTAGAAACGAATATATTCCCAAGGCCATGGTCAGGCCGCCCAGGGCCACGGTTGCCCAACGTTCCGGCACTTGCAGAATGAAGCTTGCGCCAAGGATCACGCCCGGTAGCCCGGCGCCCAAGATGATCAGTGCGAAGCGCCGCTCCAAATGGCTTTCTTTCCAATGCCGGATGGTCGCGCCTAGACCCAGCGCGACGCTTGCTACTTTGTGTGTGGCGAGTGCTACGCCAAACGGTAGGCCGAGAAAAATCAGCATGGGGAATTGGATTAAACCGGCACCGCCACCGGATAAAGCAGAAAACCAATTCGCCAAGAAAGAAGCGATGAACAGTGCAAATTGTTCGAGTAAGGGCACTTAACGAAACAGCTTAACGGTCCAAATGCCTGCCATGGTCATCGTCAGCGAACCGAACAAATGCGCGCAGATGGTAACCAGCGCCCAGCCATATTGGGCACGCAGCAGCATGTTGACGCTCTCTGCCGAGAAGGTCGAGAAAGTCGTGAGTCCACCCAAAAAACCAGTGACAATAAACAAACGCATTTCTTGGGAAATACTTGGATGACTGGCGAAATAAGCCACAGCGATACCAATCAAATACCCGCCGATCAGGTTCGACGACAAGGTACCTAAAGGCAAATGCGGATGCGTTGGATTCAACGCCATGCCCAAGGCGTAGCGCAACCATGCGCCGAATGCTGCGCCCATTCCGATGGAGAGTAAAACAATGCCTTGCATGTATTGCCCTGCCGCAAAAACCTCAAGAATAGCGCACAAGATCCTGTGCGACCAAGGCCAGGATTATTTTTTTCTGTCGCCGTTCTCGCTATTCGGTTTGGAAACGGTCGAAAAATCTTCCCAGCTAACTTCTTCAATTTGATAGGACTGGCGGTGGAAATACTCATCATCATCTTCCGCAGGTGCGGGTGCTGCCGCCGGCGATTGCTGTTCGCTAGGCCCTGCTTGGGGTAAGAGCATGGCTTGCGTTGTAGGGCTACCGTACTGCACTTCTGATGCAGCGCCCTTGGCCGGCATCGGAAAGCGCCAAAATATGCGATCGACCTCGACTTTGGTTTGCTTCAATATAAATTGCTTGATCGGCTGCTCGATGATGAAGGAAAAACGTAATTTTTTGTGTGGTGGCGTTTCCACCATCAATACCACACGATTGTCCGGCAAGGTCACCGCGACGATGCGGGCGCGGATTTCAAAGCGTGACAAATACTCCTGCGCCGCCTTGGCTACACTATCCTCGATCTTTGCTTGTCGCTTTTCGCGCATGAAATTAACCAACATCATGCCAAACGCAGCGAGAACTGCGCTGGCTGCGATGGCAATGACGATGATGAGCTGAGTATTCAAGTGCGTTTACTCCAGAGCCTGTTCCACAATCGAGCGCAGTAATTTTTCCAGCTCCTTGAGCGCTGCTTTCGATGCCGGCGAGCCATCTGCTATCGGCTTGCGAAAGCTGATATAAGTTTTATTCGGCTCCTTGGGCAAGACGTAAACAGAAATAATGTAGGGACAAAACACGATGTTGTGCGGATCCGCTTCCATGGTCAGGCGCGACATGGTGGCGCTGCAAAATTCATACGACTCTGCCTGGATAAATATTTGTTTTGCACCGCCCAGATCCTTGCCGGTGCGCTCCAGCATTTCGCCAATATGGGAGGTGGTGTTGATCACCAAACCTTTGTCGGTAATTGCCTCGTAAACGGCGCTCTTAACGCTATCAAAGTTTTGCTTCGAGGTATAAGTCACCAGATGCTTATCAGCAGCA
>Ga0315270_10000020_pt1 | contig 87135 bp, 75 predicted proteins | sample C1_bottom_MG_FD_204932 | JGI IMG/M metagenome (GOLD analysis project Ga0315270, IMG submission 204932) | Sediment microbial communities from Yellowstone Lake, YNP, Wyoming, USA - C1_bottom | ecosystem: Environmental > Aquatic > Freshwater > Lake > Sediment | place: USA: Wyoming | collected... | reverse complement strand
TCCCCGCGTGCGCGGGGAACGGTCGTGACGATAGATCCGTGATTCTCCGTCGAACGGTTCATCCCCGCGTGCGCGGGGAACGGCGCGGCCGCTTGTCCCCCCCTTCGTCACGCCGCGGTTCATCCCCGCGTGCGCGGGGAACGGAAATACACATTGCGGTGCTTGCCCCCTCGCATCGGTTCATCCCCGCGTGCGCGGGGAACGGCCCGTGATCTGGATCAGCCCGCGACCCTTGAACGGTTCATCCCCGCGTGCGCGGGGAACGGATGTCCAGGGCGTAGGGCGCCCCGCCCAAGGTCGGTTCATCCCCGCGTGCGCGGGGAACGGGGTCGGAGCCACCGCGGCCGTGCTAATCCTGCCGGTTCATCCCCGCGTGCGCGGGGAACGGGGGATCCTGGATCCACTCGGCACCAACTGGATCGGTTCATCCCCGCGTGCGCGGGGAACGGTCGACCCACTCCCACCCTATCGATTCCGGAATCGGTTCATCCCCGCGTGCGCGGGGAACGGTCGTTCCAGCGGACCCCGTTGGGGCCGCTGAACGGTTCATCCCCGCGTGCGCGGGGAACGGGATGCACCCACCACCTCAGCGGATCGCGCGGCCGGTTCATCCCCGCGTGCGCGGGGAACGGTCAACACGCAGTTCATCGTGTTGGCCATTGACCGGTTCATCCCCGCGTGCGCGGGGAACGGGGGTGATAGTTGGGGGTGAATCGGGTCACCACCGGTTCATCCCCGCGTGCGCGGGGAACGGTGGCGCCCCAGACGATCCGCCAGCAGGGCCACCGGTTCATCCCCGCGTGCGCGGGGAACGGACTACGCAGATCCCGAGTTCCTGGGCGATGCGCGGTTCATCCCCGCGTGCGCGGGGAACGGCAGAAGGGTCGTGCAGATGGACATTCTTAGCGCGGTTCATCCCCGCGTGCGCGGGGAACGGTCATTCAAGCTGATCGCGTTCGACCCTCCCCACGGTTCATCCCCGCGTGCGCGGGGAACGGCGGGGAAGGGTTGAGGGGGCGAGCTATTCCGGCGGTTCATCCCCGCGTGCGCGGGGAACGGCGAGTCTTCGGAGTAGAACTCCACTCCGGGCACGGTTCATCCCCGCGTGCGCGGGGAACGGCGGGTTCCAGGCAGACTCACGTTCCACCAACCCGGTTCATCCCCGCGTGCGCGGGGAACGGTCAGCGGGGGTTCCCTCGCTGTACCGCGCCGCCGGTTCATCCCCGCGTGCGCGGGGAACGGATGGCTGAGAACGTTCCCACCCCTACCCGCGCCGGTTCATCCCCGCGTGCGCGGGGAACGGGGTCATGGCCCGCCGCTTTGCGTTGAAATCGTCGGTTCATCCCCGCGTGCGCGGGGAACGGTTGATGGGTTGGCTCCTTGGGATCCGCGGACACGGTTCATCCCCGCGTGCGCGGGGAACGGGCATCCTGGGCAGCATTCTTGTCTTCCTTGCGCGGTTCATCCCCGCGTGCGCGGGGAACGGTCATCGGCGATTCTCCAGCCGAGCAACGCGGTCGGTTCATCCCCGCGTGCGCGGGGAACGGGTCACCTGGGGCCAGAAGGTCTGGCGGTATTCCGGTTCATCCCCGCGTGCGCGGGGAACGGCCGCGCGTTGACCTGCTTTTGGATTTCTCGATCGGTTCATCCCCGCGTGCGCGGGGAACGGTGTCAGCGGGGGATTCCCCTGCACTGACATTTCGGTTCATCCCCGCGTGCGCGGGGAACGGCAGATGTCCCCCTCCGAGACCTGGACTATGTGCGGTTCATCCCCGCGTGCGCGGGGAACGGTTGGTCGCCTTGTAGGTGCCGCGGGGCACGGGCGGTTCATCCCCGCGTGCGCGGGGAACGGTTGCCGCCGCCCCAGATGTTGAAGCTCACGAGCGGTTCATCCCCGCGTGCGCGGGGAACGGCGGTTATAGACACCGGGGTCACCGGCCGGGAACGGTTCATCCCCGCGTGCGCGGGGAACGGCGCTTGGTGACCCTTCCGCCGATGCTGAAGCCCGGTTCATCCCCGCGTGCGCGGGGAACGGTTCTAACTCCACCGGGATCTGATCAATGGGTTCGGTTCATCCCCGCGTGCGCGGGGAACGGCGGACGGTCCACATGTTCACGCTCACATCCTGCGGTTCATCCCCGCGTGCGCGGGGAACGGCCGCATCGGCCAATGGCGATGGAGTTGAGCGACGGTTCATCCCCGCGTGCGCGGGGAACGGGGGTGGAGCACGTATGAACCCGGTTATCGAATCGGTTCATCCCCGCGTGCGCGGGGAACGGCTGGTAGAGCCAGGCCGGGACGCTGCCATTGACGGTTCATCCCCGCGTGCGCGGGGAACGGGCCCACGGTGAGCCCTGTGGGGCCCCTCCAGGCGGTTCATCCCCGCGTGCGCGGGGAACGGATTGCCCAGGCTCCGGCGCCGATGATGGCGGCCGGTTCATCCCCGCGTGCGCGGGGAACGGTTGTCCCCCCTGGTAGGTGACCCAACCGGCGCCGGTTCATCCCCGCGTGCGCGGGGAACGGTGGTCCGTGGTGTAGCCCTCGCGCAGCCCGATCGGTTCATCCCCGCGTGCGCGGGGAACGGCTCCAGTTTTAACCCTCACACTGGCCTCAACCCGGTTCATCCCCGCGTGCGCGGGGAACGGATGGGGGCCGCGGCCAAGGACCGGGTGGCCCACGGTTCATCCCCGCGTGCGCGGGGAACGGCTCAGGAGTTTCAACACCCCCCCGTTCCAGCACGGTTCATCCCCGCGTGCGCGGGGAACGGGGTGAACTCCAGGCTGTTGAGTGTGGTGATGGCGGTTCATCCCCGCGTGCGCGGGGAACGGGCGGGGAAAACGTCTACGACATCCTCCGGCGCCGGTTCATCCCCGCGTGCGCGGGGAACGGCCAGTGTGCCTCATTCAGATTAGACTCCACCACGGTTCATCCCCGCGTGCGCGGGGAACGGAGATGCCCGCCAAGGATGATCGCCTGGGTGGCGGGTTCATCCCCGCGTGCGCGGGGAACGGTCGGCGGGGGCGCGGAAGAAGTCCATAATGGCCGGTTCATCCCCGCGTGCGCGGGGAACGGCGAAGCGCGGCGGGTCCGAGAATTGCCACTCCCGGTTCATCCCCGCGTGCGCGGGGAACGGCACTGCCGGGGCCCGCATGGACATCAGCGGGACGGTTCATCCCCGCGTGCGCGGGGAACGGGGGACCGTGCCGGATTCACCGAAGACCCCGACCGGTTCATCCCCGCGTGCGCGGGGAACGGGCTGGTTTGTGTGGGTGTCCTGGCACTTTAGGCGGTTCATCCCCGCGTGCGCGGGGAACGGATCGGGCGTACGGGCGCCCACCACATGCCGCCCGGTTCATCCCCGCGTGCGCGGGGAACGGATGAAAGGCAACCTGGGCTCGCTGGCTGCATCCGGTTCATCCCCGCGTGCGCGGGGAACGGCACGGCGGTTTCCTCAAGGTCTTGGTGGGCTACGGTTCATCCCCGCGTGCGCGGGGAACGGGGGTTCCTGGTCGGCACGACGAACCAGGAAAGCGGTTCATCCCCGCGTGCGCGGGGAACGGTCGGGAGTTCATCCCAGGTTCGACCATCTATACGGTTCATCCCCGCGTGCGCGGGGAACGGCTGGGCGGATCCGGGTCCATGAAGAACCACTCCGGTTCATCCCCGCGTGCGCGGGGAACGGTTCACGCCCGCCGGCACGAACATGCCCTTGCGCGGTTCATCCCCGCGTGCGCGGGGAACGGTGGGACGCGAGCTTCGCCAGCTCCAGCGTCTGCGGTTCATCCCCGCGTGCGCGGGGAACGGTCCAGCAGCGCCTGGGCCTCTTCGCGGCTCATCGGTTCATCCCCGCGTGCGCGGGGAACGGGTCATCGAGCCGAAGAACGAATCCCAGCGCGCCGGTTCATCCCCGCGTGCGCGGGGAACGGACTTCCTTTCAACTCGATCGATTACATCAAGATATAAATTTTCAAAGAACCCACCAAGAATTCTTGGGTGTTCATGCCTCTGCCTCGGCAGGTGTGTCGACGGGATGGAACGCGCACAGTTTGAGACCATCCAGTTCGACGGGCATGCGCCGGTTCGGACCGCAGGTGGCGAAATCGAAACCGAGGTCGTTGGGACGCGACCAGACCATCACGGCATCCCCATCTTCCAACTCCTTTTCCACCACGTCCCACACGCGCTCCCGGACCCTCTCAGAATAATCGCCCACGTAGACCCCGGCCCGGATCTCCAGGAAGAGCCGTGTGAGGTAGCCCCGGAGGCGGGGCGGAGCATTCTCAAGCACGATGACCAGCATCTCCGGTCTGCTCCTTGTTCGGAATGGCGATGGGCATGGCTTCCGCATGAGGCTTGGGCAGTTCGATGCCCCCGGAGGCCAGAACCTGCTCGATTGTGGGGATGATGCGTTCTAACAGGTTGTGCTTGCGGAAGCTATTGCGGCAGTAGATCCGCGTTTCCCGGACTGGGTCGCCACGGTTCGAAGCCGCAACCTTGAAGGCGATGGGAATGGCGGTTTCGAACTTGAAGAGATCGGCGATGTCGTACACGAAGGAAAGCGGTTTGCCCGTGTGGATGAAACCGATGGCCGGTGCGTAACCCGCTGCCAGAACAGCCGCCTCGCACAGGCCATACAGGCAATGGGTGGCCGTGCTCAGACACTTGTTCACGGGATCGCCATCTTCAAAGTGATCCGGGTCGTAGCTTCGTCGCTCCCAGGAGATGCCATTTTGCTGAGCCAGGAGTTTATACATCGTCCGTACCCGCACGCCCTCGATGCCACGCAACTGTTCGATGCTGCGCCGCGCCGGGGGTTCCTCCTGGAAGCGGAAGCGGTACATGGCTCGGACCACCTTCAGGCGAAGGTCGTCATCCAGAGCGAGCTTGGCTTGATAGAGCAGACGGTCGGAGCGGGCCCCTCCTGGCTGGCCTGCTGAATAGAGGCGCACGCCACCTTCTCCCACCCAGAGGAGCAAGCACCCCACTTCTGCTGCCAGAGCCACAGCGGCGTGGGTGATGCGGATGCCCGGCTCCAGGAGGATACACCCCAATCCACCCGCGGGAATGTGGGTGCGGATCCCTTCCTTGTCGATGAGCACCAGGGCGCCATCTTGGACATCCAGGTTTCCCCGCTGGAGCCAGAGCATGGTGGCTCGTTCCTTCAGGGGAATGGGATTGGATTCGATCCTCACGGGATGGGCGCCACGGAAAGGAGGCCCAGTCCCATGGCCTTACCGTGGCCGACGCCGCTTTGCAGAGCCTCGCGAAAGCGTGCAGGATCCGTGACGGTCAAGGTGCCGTCGTAGAGCGCGGAAAAGACACGAATCTCATGCCCTGAGCGCTGTCGCCCCCGGAGCATCTGCTCCTGGGAAATGCGCACGTTCACCCGCTGGGGGCTTGCCTCATCCAGGTCAAAGCCCGTCAGGATGGGGACGACAAATCCGTGCTGCTCTTCTCCCTTCCGCAGGATCCAGGCCTCTTGGGCATCCTGGCGCAGAAGCCCCAAACGCTTCCCCTGGCGTGTGACGCAGGGATTGGCCCGCAAGCGAAAGCGGAAGCGATGCCCCACCAGGAGCTTTTCGAGCTCAAGCCGGTGGGCTAAATCCACCGCAGGGTCGGGGTTCCTGGCGAACCAGCCCGGTGTCGCGATGCGATCCCACTGGGGCAGATCACGACTCTGCACCAGGATGCGCGGATGGCCCTCGGGATCGGCTTCAGGTTCCAGGCGCCAAAGGAAGGCGTTGGGAGGGCAAGCCACCTCAGGACTGGAAAAGGCCCGGCAAAGGGTGGAATGCAGTTCATAGGGATCGGCCAGATCCCGGCGAGCCTCGCGGTTCCGTGAGTTCAGATGGAGCCTATGCAGGAACATGGGCGGCCTCCTTGGGGCACGGAACCCAGGTCGAGTGAATGAAGCGGGCTCCGAAACGGCGCTCCGCAAAAGAAGACAGGGGCTGGTCCATGACCATCAGTCCTGAACCGTCTGCCGACTCCAGAGACACGCGGAGCTGCTCGGGAAGCGCTTCCCAAGGGCGCTTGGAGCCCAGCCATGGATGAATCTGGATGGCCTCCAACAGGGGCAGGTTGTTCAAGCCGTCCTCGATCCAGATGGACTCCGAGGGCACGTAGGACTTCCGGCCCAGGGAGAGGGGCCAGACCGGGTTTCTGAGGGCGGCGTATGCTTCCCCCAAAAGGGAACGATCCGGAGATTCCAGGCCCACCAGGAAAGCGGCGTCGGCAAGGTAGAAGCGTTCGGAAACGACACCTTCTCCTTCAGATTTCTTCCCGTCCGCACGGATGATGGCATCCGAGGTCGCACAAGCCGCGGTCTGATAGTCCCGCTTCGGCGTTCCTGGCCTGTCATGGCGCACGGCCATGGCCAGGCGGGTCAGGGGTTCGAGGTCGGTCCACTCCTCGCGAGGGATGCCCATGGCGGCGGCCAGGAGCCCAATCACACCGGACTTGCTGGGTTCATTCCGGGTATCCCGCTGGGTGAAACGGCTGGTGGTGCCCCAGGACTGCATGGGGCCCACCAGGCGGAGCAGGAGGGTAGCCATGGCTACCCCTGCACCGCTGTAAGGGTCTTGTCGAGGAGGGCCGAAAGGGAATCCACGGTCTCTCCGAAGCCATCGACCTTCGCCTGGGCCAGGTTCAGTACGAAGGTGCTTTCACCTCCCCCGTAGGCCGCCTGAAGCTGCTTGGCCTTGTCCACGAGACGCTGGGCCGAAATCACCGTGAGTCCGTCCCTGCCACGCACGGGCGTCTCGAATGCGTTAGCAAGGTTGCGCGGGGCCCCCTCACGGCGTACGGACACGGCCACGAACTCAGGCGGGTTGTGGGCCGCGAAGCTATTCTGCTTGCCCGTGGGTTCCGAGACCACAAAACCTTCCAGGAAGGCCCGCAGGGCCTTGGCGGCCAGCGTTCCGTCCTCCTGGAGGTTCTCCACCAATTTCGCCCAGTCCACCACGGCGTAGCGGTAGAAGCAGGCCGAGTTGAACTCCACCGTGCCGATCATGTCGGCCCCAGCCGTGTCCTCGGGCTTGAGGTCGTCCACCGCCGTGTAGAAATCGAACTCGCGTTCCACCGCGTGGGTCGATATGGCATGGGCCACCTGGCAGGCGGCGTTCTGGTTCTTTTCGGGCATGTCAGCGAGCATGCGGCCGAAGAGCGCGATGTCCATGGCCCTCCCGCCGTCGAAGATGGAATCCAGCGCCTTCTTCAGCTCCGGATCGGCCTGTTTGGCCGCATCCTTCTTGGCTTTACCTGCCTTCTTGCCTTCGGCTCCCTCTTCGGGCGGCGCGATGGCGTCCCAGTTTTCGTGGATGACCTGGGCAATGGCCAGGATCTCCCGATGACCAAGGAAAAGAAGGTACTGAGTCTTACCGTCCTCCTTCACCGTCAGGCTCACAGCGGCCAGGGCCAGCTTCACTTTCTCTTTGGCCTCCTCAGGCTGGCGGCCCAAGGCCTCCAGCTGAGATGTGACCTTATTCAACAGAAGCTTGGTCCGGTCCCCCATGTCATCCCCGTTGAGCCTTCCGCCCTCCACAAGCAACTTGAAGTGCTGTCGCACGGCCCGTTTCAGGCACTGACTGGAGATGCGGGCGCGGCGGGTACCTCCGAAGAAAGCATCCTTGGGGGCGCCCGTATCGTCCCGATTCAGGTTGGAGGGGGCGAAATTCTGGAGGGTGTGGATCTCGATCAGGATCTTCATGGCTGGGACTCCTTGGCGGAAGTGGACTTGGGGAGGAAGCTAGCGGGTTCCAGGGCGCGGTAGAAGTCCCGGGCCCATCGGTTCTGAGTACGCTTATTCGATTGATCCCAATTGCGTAGGTCTTCGAGCATGGCGCCGAAATCTAAGGGCTGATCCTTGAGCAGGGCCACCATCTGGCGCAGGCGATGGGGTAGCTGGCCAGCATCAGAATCCAGAAGGCTGATGAAACGACTTTCGAGGCTGCTGGATCCACTAGTGATCTTCTGGTGTGCAGCTGCATCGCCAAGGCTCAACGCCTTCTCGCCGCGTTCCTCTCGCCAATGGAAAGCCCATAGGCCCGCCACCAGATAGTGCATGTTCCGGGTGTGCCCATCGGCTTTGACGAAAGGCTCGACATAAGGGAAAGCGGCCGGAAACATTCCTGGCTCGAAAGCCAGGCTTCGCCGAAGCACAGCCCGCACCTTGGTGTCCTTCTTATTCAGGCTTTCCAGCCACTCGATGAATGCGCTCATGCATCCTCCTTCTGCGGGGCGGTTTTGAGATTGGCGATCTCCTGGTTCAACGTGTGGAGTTCCTTCCGAAGAGGACCTTCGGCCTTCACCATGGCGCGGATGGCCCATGCATCTCCCATGGAAACCGAAGCCCGGTGCTGCTCCCAGCCTTCGGTCAGGGCATCCCGTACCGCTTCGAGCCACTGGAGCGTAATCTCGCTCTCCGACTTGTCCAGGGTGTAGGCATGAAGCAGATCGTGGAATCGGGCTTCGAGAATGGACCAGTAGAAAGGGATTGGAATCATCTGGTCCACGAAGGCCCGGGTGTCCTTCTTGTCGGGATCGCGGGGGCCACGACTCACAACATCGCGGGCAAAGCTGGTACATGCTTTCCAAAGAGCTTTCTGGGTGTCCTCAGCCCGGTTAAGGCACGCACGAATCTCCGCACGGAGATTGCTATCACCCGCCAAGGCCTGGGGAAGCTCGTATCGCTCCATGCGCCAGAATTCGATCTTGGCTTTATCGTTGACCTGTCCGAGTGCGAGTGTGACGCGGGGGAATCTGTCCGGGAATCTGCGCGTCAGTTCGATGGCGTGCTGAATGGCTTGGGGCGAGAGCTTGGGATCATCAGGATTGTCCGGTAGCAAGGAATCGAAATCCCGCCAGAGCCCCCGTTCCCGGAACTGGATAGGGAGGCGTCCATTCTTCTCATCGACCCGGTAGCCGAGCATCGGATCCCGACTATCCCCTGGATCACAATCCACACCCGAGGCAAAGGCCAAGCGGCGCACGCCTCCCGAGGATTCGGGGACCAGACGAATGCTTCGGGTTCTCCAGGTGTAGCGGTCTGCGATGCCCTGTACGGAACGGGAATGCCCCCTTCTTAACGATTCGAGGGTCTCCGGATTCCGCTCCCACAGCGGCAAATCTTCAGACAGTGTGAATCGGTTCTCAGGCACCAACGCGAAGAGCAGAGTGTCCTGAAGATTCCTGCCCAAGGGCAGAATCATGGCCCCCGTGGCAGAAGGCGCAGTTTTAGTGTGAGAGAGTTCGCTTTTTCCACAACTCACGGAAAACGTCTGGGCCGCGAGCAGCCATCGTACGGCCTCTGACGGGAGAATCTCGTCTGGCGCCTGCACATTCTCGTGGTCAAACAAGACCTTGGCGTTGTCGGCATTGAACTCTGCTGCCAAAGCCGTCCAAGCACGCCATTCCTTTGGAGCGAAATCCGGGATCTGCCCGAAGGGCCACTGTTCATGGAACAGCCAGAAGCGTTCGCGCCACTTGTCGAAGTAGGCCGTGATCCTTTCTCTGGGCAGTCCTTCTCTGAAGAGTGTCCTTGCCTGCTCCTTGTCGGTGGGCCCGTCCTGGGCGCGGTAGAGCAGGGCGAGAAGGAAGCGGTGGAGGGCAGCCACCACCAGAGGCGAGGGATCCTCGATGGCAGTAATCTCTTTGGCCCGGAGCAGGGTGTCACGAATGCCTAACTCGGCCCGGTGGCCATTGGGGAATCGAACGGGAATCCAGGCTTCATCAATCAGGTTGAAAGCGTTCATTCGACCTCCTTGGATTCAAAACACAGCCCCAGCTCGTCATCCAGACGGACAGCCGAGTTCTCGATCCACCGCCCTTCATCATCGAGGTGCATCGGGTGGGTGGTGCGGAGCAGGGGTGACTGTCGCCAACCTTCAGGCACTCCGAGGGCCACAAGTTTCTGGACGATGCCTTTGCGGGACAGGCTGAGGGAACGCAGGGACCACGCCCGCGCCAGGGTTGTATCGGGCGAGGTCTTCAGGTCGAATGCATCCCCGGGATGGAGGGGCACCACGACGACCGAAGGCTCCCCCAGGCGCGTCTGGGCCATCAGGCTGGGGTGTCTGCCGGGTTCATCCTCATCGTCCTTGGTGAAACGGGATGAGTCGTCCCAGTTTCCCAACTCGATCACGGCCTGGTTGGCCAGAGTCCGGTGGGCGAAGGAAAGGCCTTCACCCTCCTCCTCCGCTTTCTCCAGACGGGTTTCGAGCGAGGTCATTACAGCTACTTCGTTCTCGTACACCGCCTGGACCAGGGGGTCGATTTCATCTGGAAGCTGGAAGGCCTCGCGTTCTTTCAGCAGGCACCAAGTCCGCAAAAGCAGATCTTCGCGATAGACCTTGCCCCACCAGAGGGGAGCCCCGAAACCAGGCGGTTCGCCGCCTGTGAGCCCCGCCACCAGAAGGCAGGGTTCCGGCATGGGGCGGTTGTCGCGTTCGTGCCGCCACAGGCGCCCGGCCCGCTGGAGTAGTAGATCCACGGGGGCGAGATCGGTCAGGATGAGGTCGAAATCCAGGTCTAGGCTCTGCTCGGCCACCTGGGTGGCGATGAGCAGCTTCCGGCCTTCGCGGCGTCCCGCAGGGCCGAACTGTTCGAGGACATGGTCTTCGCGAACTTGGCGCAGGTCCGCCGGGAAGCGTGCGTGGAAGAGGTAGACCTCCAGTCCATCCGGGAGCCGCTTGCCCACGGGGGTACCGTTGCGTAGGATGGGCTCTCCCTGCGGGAAGAGGCGGTAGAGGTCCTGGGCCCGTTGGACGGTATTGAGGAGGGCCAGAGCCAGTCCACCTCCACCGATCCGGGTCGCCAGCTCGGCCTGGATCTGGGGCAGGTCGGGCGCAAGGGCCTCCAGGCGAATGCTCCGACGGCGGGAAGGATCCGCCGCGATGGAGATCTGCTCCACCATCCCTGATTGAAAGACCGTGAGGCGCGGGTAGGGAGCCTCAGCTCCTGGCAACTCGCCACCCACCCTTCGCGCCAGCTCCCGCCGGAACCGGGGTGGTAACGTGGCAGAGAGCAGCACAACGGAAGAACCGAGGGCCAGGAGCCAGTCCAGGAGGTGGATGAGCAGGGTTCCCGTGTAGGTGTCGTAGGCGTGGATTTCGTCAAAAACCACCACGCGATTGGCCAGCCCCCATAGGCGCACGAACTGATGGCGCACAGGGAGGATGGGCAGCAGGGCCTGGTCGATCGTGCCGACGCCGTACTCCGAAAGCAGTGCGCGTTTCTTATGGGTGAACCACTCCGAGGCCCGCACCTCTCCTTCCTGGATCCGCCCATGATCGGCATGGATGCCTTTAATGCGCAGGGCCTGGAACGATGCATTGAGTTGGGTCGCGCCGTGGAGAAGCTGGAGGTCGAGGGGCCGGGATGGCCCCATGCCCTTCAGAAAGACTTCTGTTCGGTGGAACATGGCGTTCCCCGTGGCCTTGGTGGGAAGGGCGACGTAGAGCCCCCGATGGCCGAAGCGGCGTTGAAGCTCCAGGTGGGCGTAGAAGGCGGCCTCCGTCTTGCCCTCTCCCATGGGGGCTTCCACGAGGAGGATACAGGGCCCGGAGACCTCCTGAACGGCCTGGGCCACGGCCTCTTGCAGGGGGCGTGGAGAGAATCGAGAGAAGATCTCGCTGAACCCCTTGGGCCCATCCAGAAGCGGGCTTCGCAAGCACCAGCCCAGCTCGTCCAGGGCCCTCTCGGCCACTTGCCGCCGGATGGTCCACCAGGCGGAAGTGTCTTCACAATCTTCGGGCACACCAAACGTGAACCAGGCTTCATTGGACCCGATCCAGTCCGCGAAACTGGTGAGGCCAGCCAGGAGCATGAAGTCCGGGCCGTCGAGGCGGGAGCGTTTGGGGACAACGCTGGGCTTGAAGGTGTCCAGCAGGGCCTCGAAGAGCTGGCGACGGGCCTGCCGCCAGGGCTCCTGGATCTTGGGCTCCCGGCTGCCATCCAGGATCAGGTTCTCTCGCTCGCTGGGGGCAACTCGCTCCCCGTGGTGGCACCCTACGGCATCAGCCACTTGATCAGCCAGATCCTCGGGCCAGCCCCGTTCCATAAGCAGGCTGGAAAGCACAAGCAGGGTTGCGGTCCCGTGTGCGAAGTGTGTATCCACGTTCGGAGGCAGGGGCAGTCCCAGGGCCTCAAGGACCTCCTTGGCCTTTTCCCATTTGGCCTGGAATCTGGGTGAGGCCTTGCCCAGGTCATGAGCGGCGATAAGTAACAGCAGCCAGGGACGCGCTTCCTCCCAGGACAGCCCAAGAATGGAGGCCAAGCGATTCCGGGTGGATTCCGGTTCCCGGGCCAGAATGGCGTCGGCACAAGCCGCTACGTCCAGCATGTGGAGAAGCAACGGATGGAAAGCATCCGCGTCCCCAGAGCGGGTTTTGGCCCAAAGGCGCAAAATCCCTTTCGCCAATCCAAAAGACGAGGTAGTGGCCATGTCGAATAATTCCAGCCTCATCTTACAGGTTGGTTATAGACAAATTTTGTCTATTTGTCCCTTGGCTGGAAGTGGCCTTCCAAACTTGAGCGGGCGCTTGCTTGGTGAGTCACAGTAAGGACCCAACGAGTTTGTGTCCGTAGGCGCTGCCCCGAAACGGGCATCCTCCCTACACGGGTTTTGGGGGCACCGGAAACGGTGCCCCTTTCGCCTCACGCCCCCGCCCTCGGATAGCTGCCCAGCACTTTCAGCGAGGCGCAGGCAGCTTGGAGTTCGACCAGGGCCTCGGCCATGGGGGCGTCGGCGGCGTGGCCTTCCACGTCGAGGAAGAAGGCGTATTCCCATAGCTTGCGCCGTGTGGGCCGGCTTTGGATGCGGCTGAGGTTCAGGCCGCGGCGGGCCAGGGGCTCCAGCAGGCGCAACAGGGCGCCGGGGCCGTCCTGGGCCATGGCCAACAGGGTGGTGCGATCCCGGCCTGTGGGCTCGGCGGAGTTCGGCCCCAGCACGAGGAAGCGGGTGGCATTGGCGGCCAGGTCCTGGATCTTTGTCTCGGCCACCCGCAGGCCGAAGAGGTCCGCGGCCAGTTCGGACGCCACGGCGGCGCCCTCGGCGTCCTCCCGGGCCAGGCGGGCGGCTTCGGAGGTAGAGGGTGCCTCGACGCGATCGGCCTGGGGCAGGTGCGTTTCCAGCCAGCGGCGGCACTGGCCCAGGGCCTGGGGATGGGAGTAGACCCGCCGCACGCCGCCCAACTCAAGGTCCGGCCGCAGGAGCAGGGCCTGGTCCACGGGCAAGAGGATCTCGGCGCAGATGCGCAGGGGGCTGTCGAGAAAGGCATCCAGGGTGGTGTCCACGGCGCCCTCCGTGGCGTTCTCCACGGGCACCACGCCGTAGTCGGCGCGCTGGCGCTCCACGGCCTGGAACACCGCCTGGATGGTGCCCTGGGGCAGGGCTTGGCCGGAACCACCGAACTGGTGCCGGGCCGCCAGGTGCGTGAAGGTGCCCTCGGGCCCGAGGAAGGCGATGCGCAGCGGCTTCTCCAGGCTGAGGCAGGCGCTCATGATCTCCTGGAAGACCGTCCGCACTGCCGCTGGGGGGAAGGGGCCGGCGTTGCTGGTCTCCAGGCGGGCCAGCACCTCCCGCTCCCGGGCCGGGGCATGGAAGAGCGCCTCGGGCGTGGCGGCCACCTTGAGGCGGCCCACCTCGGCGGCCAGGGCCGCCCGGCGGTTCAGCAGGTCCAACACCTGGTCGTCCACGGCATCGATGGCCTGGCGGAGGCCGGGAAGGGATGGGATCTCGGTCATGGAACCTCCTGAAATGCAAAAACCCCCGAGCCTTGTGGGTCTCGGGGGCGATGGCGGAAGCGGCTTTGGTTCTAGACGCCGCCTACCCTCGCACCCGAGGTGCGAAAGCTAAAGAAGAAGGAGCGGGAGGCGGTCATCACGGTCTAGACACCTTGACGGAAAGCGCCCGGGATCGCAAGGGATTCACGCCCCGAGGTGGGCCAGTACCTCAGTCAGGCAGGCGGCCCAGACGTCGTCCGGCGTCTCTTCCAGGAAGAACTCCACGGCGTGGCCCGCGGGCCGGGCCTCGGGATGCAGGGACCAGGCCTCGAACAGGGCGTCCAGGGGCGCGGCGTCCAGGGGGTTGTGGCGGAATTTGTGGGATTTCCGGGTGCGGTCGGGCTCCGGCCCCCGCAGGCAGACGCCCTCCCGGCGCGTGGCCACGAAGGTGAAGGCCTGCACCCACTTGCCATCCATGAACTGATTGAAGTGGAGGAAGGCGCCGTGGTGGCTACGGGAGTAGTCCAGGACCCGGTGCTTCCCGCGCCACTTGGCTACCCAGAGGGTCAGGAGCGCCTCGAGGCGGGTCCGCTCGGCGGGGTGCTTCAGGCAGCTCTGGGCATAGGGCAGGAATTCGTCGAGCAGGTCCACAGGGAGGCCTCCGGGGGCCTTCACCCTACCGCAGGCCGGGCCTCTCCCGGGACCCCGGGCCTTCCGGGTGCGTGAACGGGTGGCCAGAGCCCGGGACATCCTTGCCAGTTCATATTTACAACCAAATAATCCGTACAGAATAAAAAATGACCTAGCTAAGTCCTTGCGATTCAAGCGTCCTGTGGCATGGATCACAAGTGTTCCCGATTAGGTTTTTAGACACAGAAATCCCCCGGTTGTCATCGCATGCTGAACAGATCTGGAGGCGTCCATGTCCGACACGGCCAATCAGCTGATCACCGCCGAGAATCTGCCCGCGCCGCACTGGCATGCCACCCATCAGGAGGCCCAGGAGCGGCTGACCCGCATGGCCGCGGCCCTGGGGGCCGGGGATTGGAAGGCCGTGGACCTGGGCGCTAAGTGGATCTTCGAGGTGCTGAAGCCCCACAACGAGGCCGAGGAGCGGGAGCAGTTCCCCCTGCTGGAGGAGATCGGGGCGGAATCCCTGCTTCAGCGCCTCCAGGAAGACCACCGCCAGATGTGGGACCTGAACCTGCAGTTGCTGGCCGAGATCAATGAGGGCCAAGTGCGGGCCCCGCGGTCGCTCACCCTGCTGGGCCAGCGCCTGGTGGACCTGATCCGCGACCACATCGAGGCCGAAGAGAAGCTGATGCTGCCCCTGCTCAAGGGCAAGTCCCTCTACTGGTCCGACGATGAGACCCAGGACGGCTACCTGATCCTGGAGAAGAAGCTCATCGCCCCGGAGACCTGGTCCTTCATCGTGCAGGCGCCCCAGGTGGCCCGGGGCCGCAAGCCCGGCCAGTTCTTCATGGTGGCTCCCTTCCCCGAGAGCGAGCGCATCCCCCTCACCCTGGCCGGCGGCGACGCGAAGAAGGGCTACATCCACTTCATCATGCAGGAGGTGGGCGCCACCACGAAGGCCATGGGCCGCCTCAGCGCCGGCGACCGGTTCTTCGCCGTGGCTGGCCCCATGGGCACCCCCACCGAGCTGGTGGAGGAAGGCACCATCGTGCTGATGGCGGGCGGCTATGGTTCCGCTGCCATCCTGCCCGCGGCCGAGCAGCTTCACGCCGAAGGCCGCCGGGTCATCACCATCCTGGGCGGCCGCAGCAAGGAGCGCGTGCTGCTGGCGGATGAGCTGGGCGCCGCCTCGGCCGAGCTGATCGTCACCACGGACGACGGCACTCTGGGCCGCCAGGGCCTAGTCACAGACGCGCTCAAGGACATCATCGCCCGGGAAAAGGTCGCCCAGGTGGTGGCCGTGGGTCCCCTGCCGATGATGCGGGCCGTCTCCGACCTGACGAAGCCCCACGGCATCTTCACCCTGGTGAGCCTCAACGCCCTCATGGTGGATGGCACCGGCATGTGCGGCGGCTGCCGCGTCAGCGTGGGCGGCCAGACCAAGTTCGCCTGCTTCGACGGCCCGGACTTCGACGGCCACAAGGTGGACTTCAACATGCTCCGCATGCGCTCCGACTGGTACAAGCAGGAGGAGAAGGACATCTGCGATCCCTCTGAATGCAAGATCGGCCGCGTGGCCGCCACCGGGCCTGTGGACTATTCCAAGTACCTGAATGACCCGGTGACAGAGCTGGACTGGAAGAACCTGGACCTGAACACCATCAAGCCCAGCCAGAAGATGAAGATCCCCCGCCAGGAGATGGCCTGCCAGCCGCCGGAGCTGCGCGTCTGCAACTTCGACGAGGTGAGCCTGGGCCTGTCGCCCGAGCAGGCGAAACTCGAAGCGGCCCGCTGCATCCAATGCAAGCACCCCACCTGCATCGAGGGCTGCCCGGTGAGCATCAACATCCCGGCTTTCCTCATGGAGATCGTCCACGGCGATCCCCAGGGCGCCGCCCGCATCATCAAGCAGAGCTCCTCCCTGGGCTCCGTCTGCGGCCGCGTCTGCCCCCAGGAGAAGCAGTGCGAGATCAAGTGCGTGGTGGGCATCAAGGGCCAGCCGGTCTCCATCGGCCGCCTGGAGCGCTTCGCCAGCGACAGCATGCTGGGCTCCAAGGAGCTGCCCCCGGTCGAGCCGGCCACGGGCAAGAAGGTGGCGGTCGTCGGCGCGGGCCCCGCGGGCCTCACGGTGGCCGGTGAGCTCATCAAGAAGGGCCATCGCGTCACGGTCTACGACGCCCTCCACAAGCCCGGCGGCGTGATGCTCTACGGCATCCCCGAGTTCCGCCTGCCCAACAAGATCGTGGACCAGGAAGTGGAGACGCTCCGCCGCCTGGGCGTGAAGTTCGTCATGAACACCCTGGTGGGCCGCAGCATGACCCTGGACGACCTCCGCAAGGACAACGATGCCATCTTCATGGGCACCGGCGCCGGCCTGCCCAAGATGATGGGCGTTCCGGGCGAGGAGTACAAGGGCGTCTACACCGCCAACGAGTTCCTCACCCGCATCAACCTCATGCGCGCCGACCTCTTCCCCGAATACTCCACGCCGGTGACGGTCGGGAAGCACGTCATCATCGTGGGCGCGGGCAACACCGCCATGGACGCCTCCCGCGCCGCCCGCCGCATGGGCGCCGAGCATGTAACAGTGGTCTACCGCCGCACCGTGAAGGAATCCACGGCCCGCAAGGAAGAGCTTGAGCACGCGATGGAGGAGGGGGTCGAATTCAAGTACCTCACCACGCCCGTGCAGCTCCACGGCAACGACAAGGGCTGGATGACCCACGCTGAATGCGCCGTGATGGAACTGGGCGAGCCCGGTCCCGACGGCCGTCGCAGCCCCAAGATGACCGATGAACGGATCATGATCCCCTGCGACACCCTGGTGGTGGCCCTCGGGTTCGATGTGAACCCCCTCATCGCCCAGACCGACAAGGGCCTCAAGACCCTCAAGGGCGGCGTGGTGGTGGTCGACAACGAGACCGGCGAAACCTCCCTGCCCGGCGTCTTCGCGGGCGGCGACGTCATCACGGGCGGTGCCACGGTCATTCTGGCCATGGGCCAGGGCCGCCGGGCCGCGGCGGCCATCCACAACCGCCTCGTCGGGGAAGCTCAACCGGCGGTCTGACCACCGGACCAAGTGTGATGAATATTGACCCATTCATCAGATATGATGGGCACGCCGTGCTGCCTGTCCTGATGTCCTATTGTCTGTCGTGAAATCTATCAGTCGAATGCGCCCCGCGTACCACCCTCGGAAGGAGCGAACCATGAGCCAGCGAGTGATGAAGACCCTGGATGGGAACGAGGCCACGGCCTCAGTGGCCCACCGCCTCAGCGAAGTCATCGCCATCTACCCCATCACGCCCTCGTCGAACATGGGCGAGTGGGCCGACGAGTGGAGCTCCCAGGGCAAGACCAACGTCTGGAAGACCATCCCCTCGGTCATCGAAATGCAGTCCGAGGGCGGCGCCGCGGGCGCGGTCCACGGCGCCCTCCAGGCCGGCAGCCTCACGACGACCTTCACGGCGTCCCAGGGCCTGCTGCTGATGATCCCGAACATGTACAAGATCGCCGGCGAGCTGACGCCCTTCTGCATGCACGTGACGGCCCGCACCCTGGCCGCCCACGCCCTGAGCATCTTCGGCGACCACTCGGACGTGATGTCCTGCCGCATGACCGGCTTCGGCATGCTCAGCTCCGAGAGCGTGCAGCAGGCCCACGATTTCGCGGCCATCTGCCACGCCGCCACCCTGCGCAGCCGGGTGCCCATCCTGCACTTCTTCGACGGCTTCCGCACCAGCCACGAGGTGGCCAAGATCGAGATCCTCAACGACGAGGACCTCCGCCACATGGTGCCCGATGAGCTGGTGGCCGCCTTCCGCAAGCATGCCCTGACGCCGGACGCCCCCGTCCTCCGCGGCACGGCCCAGAACCCCGACACCTTCTTCCAGGCCCGTGAGGCCTGCACGCCCTACTACGAAGCCTTCCCGGCCATCGTGCAGCAGGAGATGGACCGTTTCGCCGCCCTGACCGGCCGCCAGTACCGCCTCTACGAGTACTTCGGCCACCCCGAGGCCGAGCGCGTGATCGTCACCATGGGCTCGAGCTGTGACGTCACCCATGAGTACGTCGAGTGGGCCATGAAGCAGGGCGAGAAGGTGGGCGTGCTGAAGGTCCGCCTCTTCAGGCCCTTCGCCATCTCCGAATTCGTGCGCGCCCTGCCCGCCTCCGTGAAGAAGCTGGCTGTCCTGGACCGCTGCAAGGAACCCGGCGCCCCCGGCGACCCCCTGCACATGGACGTGATCGCGGCCCTGCGCGAAGGCCGGGAGCAAGGGCACACGAAGCTTGATCCCATGGTCGTGGGCGGCCGCTACGGCCTGTCCTCCAAGGAATTCACCCCGGCCATGGTCAAGGGCATCTTCGAGAATCTGGCCAAGGACGCTCCGAAGAACCATTTCACCGTCGGCATCGTGGACGACATCAGCCACAGCTCGCTCACCTATGACGCCAGCTTCGACGTGGAGCCCGCGGACGTCACCCGGGCCCTGTTCTATGGTCTGGGCGCCGATGGCACGGTGGGCGCCAACAAGAACTCCATCAAGATCATCGCCGAGGAAACCCCCAACTTCGGCCAGGGCTACTTCGTCTACGACTCCAAGAAGTCCGGCGCCATCACCATCAGCCACCTGCGCTTCGGCCCCCGGCCCATCAAGAGCGCCTACCTCGTCACCAAGGCCAATTTCATCGCCTGCCACCAGACCAGCTTCCTCGACAAGTACGAAATGCTGGAAACCGCCGTTCCCGGGGCCACCTTCCTGCTGAACACGCCCCACAACGCCGAGAATGTATGGGACACCCTGCCCAGGGAAGTGCAGGAGGCCATCGTCGAGAAGCAGCTCAAGCTCTACGTGATCGATGCCTACGAAGTGGCCAAGAACACGGGCATGGGCGTGCGCATCAACACCATCATGCAGACCTGCTTCTTTGCCATCAGTGGCGTGCTGCCCCGCGAGGAGGCCATCGAGCAGATCAAGAAGGCCATCAAGAAGACCTACGGCAAGAAGGGCGACGCCATCGTCCAGAAGAACTTCGTGGCCGTGGACGAAACCCTGGCCCACCTCCACCAGGTGAAGGTCCCCACCGCCGTCACCTCCACCCGCGTGCGGCCCCCGACGGTGGCTGCCGAGGCTCCGGACTTCGTCAAGCGCGTGACGGCTGTGATGATGGAGGGCAAGGGCGACCTGCTGCCCGTCAGCGCCTTCCCCGTGGACGGCACCTGGCCCCTGGGCACCACCAAGTGGGAGAAGCGCAACATCGCCCTGGAAATCCCCGAGTGGGACGCCTCCATCTGCATCCAGTGCAACAAGTGCGCGATGGCCTGCCCCCACGCCGCCATCCGCGCCAAGGTCTACGAGCCCTCCGAATTGGCTGGCGCGCCCGGAACCTTCAAGTCCGTGGATTTCAAGGGTGCCGAGTTCAAAGGCCAGAAGTACACCATCCAGGTCGCCCCTGAGGACTGCACGGGCTGCACCCTCTGCGTCGAAGTCTGCCCCGCCAAGGACAAGAGCAACCCCAAGCACAAGGCCATCGACATGGTGCCCCAGGCCCCGCTCCGCGAGCCCGAGGCGGCCAACTTCAAGTTCTTCCTCGATCTGCCCGAAGCCGATCGCACCAAGGTCAAGCTGGACGTGAAGGGCAGCCAGTTCCTTGAGCCACTTTTCGAGTTCTCCGGCGCCTGCTCCGGCTGCGGCGAGACTCCCTACATCAAGCTCCTTACCCAGCTCTTCGGCGACCGCACCCTGATCGCCAACGCCACGGGCTGCTCCAGCATCTACGGCGGCAACCTGCCCACCACGCCCTACGCCGTGAACAAGGACGGCCGTGGGCCCGCCTGGGCCAACAGCCTGTTCGAGGACAACGCGGAATTCGGTCTGGGCATGCGCCTCTCCGTGGACAAGCACCAGGAGTTCGCCCTGGAGCTGATGCACCGCCTGGCCGCCCAGCTCGGCGATGAGCTCATCACCGGCATCGCCACCGCGGACCAGACCACCGAGGCCGGCATCAAGGCCCAGCGCGAGCGGGTGGAAACCCTCAAGCAGAAGCTGGCGGGCCTCAAGGAGCCCGAAGCCAGGATGTTGAACGACCTCGCCGACTACCTGGTGAACAAGAGTGTCTGGATCGTGGGCGGCGACGGCTGGGCCTACGACATCGGCTACGGCGGCCTGGACCACGTCCTCGCCTCCGGCCGCAACGTGAACGTGCTGGTGCTCGATACCGAGGTCTACTCCAACACCGGCGGCCAGGCCTCCAAATCCACGCCCATGGGCGCCGGCGCCAAGTTCGCCATGGCCGGCAAGAGCCTGCCCAAGAAGGACCTGAGCATGATCGCCATGACCTATGGCGGCATCTACGTGGCCAAGGTCGCCTTCGGCTTCCGCGACGCGCAGACGGTGAAGGCCTTCCAGGAAGCCGAATCCTACAACGGCCCCAGCCTCATCCTGGCCTACAGCCACTGCATCGCCCACGGCTACGATCTGGCCCACGGCTGCGACCAGCAGAAGCTCGCGGTGGACTCCGGCCACTGGCCACTGTTCCGCTTCGACCCCCGCCGTCTGGCCAAGGGCGAAACCCCGCTCCAGATGGATTCCGGCGCGCCGAAAGTCCCCATGCTCCAGTACGTCCGCAATGAGACCCGCTACCGCATGATCGAGCAGCAGGACCCCGAGCACTTCAAGAAGCTCATGGACCAGGCCCAGCTCGACACCACCAACCGCTACTCCGTCTACGAGCAGCTCGCCAAGTTGTCCGTCACCGCCAAGGAAAGCTGAAGGGAGATCCCATGAACCTCTCCACCACCTACCTCGGCCTCAAGCTGGCCCATCCCTTGATGGTGGGCGCCTCGCCCATGGTCGACGACATGGGCATGGTCAAGCGACTGGAGGACGCCGGCGCCTCGGCCATCGTGATGCACTCGCTCTTCGAGGAGCAGATCACCCGCGAAGAGCAGGGCACCATCATGGACATGGAGCTGTCTTCGAACTCCAGTGCAGAAGCCATCTCCTTCTTCCCGCAACCCGACGAGTTCCGCCTGGGGCCTGAGAAGTACCTCGAGCAGCTCCACCGCATCAAGGCGGCGGTCTCTGTTCCGGTCATCGCCTCCCTGAACGGCACCACACCCGCAGGGTGGCTGCGCTATGGCAAGCTCATGCAGCAGGCCGGCGCCGATGCCCTCGAACTGAACGTCTACTACCTGGCGACGGACCCCCGGGAATCCGCCGCCGCGGTGGAGAAGCGCACCCTCGACGCGGTGCGCGCCGTGAAGTCCCAGGTGACGATTCCCGTCGCCGTGAAGCTCTCGCCCTTCTTCTCCTCCCTGGCTAACTTCGCCGTGGAGTTGGAAGCGGCGGGCGCCGATGGGCTGGTGCTCTTCAACCGCTTCTTCCAGCCCGACATCAATGTGGAGGAGCTGCAAGCCGAACCCAGCCTCCAGCTGTCCGGCCCCGGGGACCTGCTGCTCCGCCTGCGTTGGCTCGCGGTGCTCCATGGCCAGGTCAAGGGCAGCCTCGCCGCCACCGGCGGTGTCCATGACGGCATCGGTGCCCTCAAGGCTGTCATGGCCGGTGCAGACGCCGTACAGATGGTTTCCGCCCTGCTCATCCATGGCCCCGAGCGCCTGACCCAAACCCGGGCCAGTCTGGCCGAGTGGCTCGAAGAGCATGAATACGAGTCCCTGGCCCAGGCCCGGGGCAGCATGGGCCTCCAGAAATGCCCGAACGCCCAGGCCTTCACCCGCGCGAACTACATGCGGATCCTCAATGGATGGAAGGTCTGATCAGCCCAGCCCTGTGCATAAGACCCCCGGTCCGCCGGGGGTCTTATGCATTGTGAAAGAAATCACACTCTTTAAATGTGATTGACCTGAAGATCGTCTATCATTCAACATTGACCCACTATTCCTTCCAGCGCAGGTGATCATGCTCCCTTTGTCCCAGTCTTCTGGTTACGCCGTCCTGGCCATGAGCTGCCTGGAGGATCCCGGTGGCAAGCCCACCTTGGTGGTGGATGTGGCGGCCCGCACCGGCTTCCCCCGCCCCTACCTCTCCAAGATGATCCACAAGCTGGCGAAGGTGGGCCTGGTGCTAGCCAAGCGCGGCAACAAGGGCGGCGTGGTGCTCTCGCTGCCCGCCAAGGAGATCACCCTCGACCTCATCGCCGAGGCCGTGGATGGCGCCGAGTGGCGCAACCAGTGCCTGCTGGGCTTCAAGGAATGCACAGACGAGCGCGCCTGCCCCGCCCACACGTTCTGGAAGTCCGAGCGTGACCACATCCATCGCTGCCTGAAGGACATCTCCCTGGAGGAGATCCGCACCTTCGAGCACCAGAGCCGGACCTGGCGCCTGGCGGATGCGCTTCCCGAAAAGAAGCTCAAGCCCCGGCCCAAGAAGGCCGCCAAACCCGCCGGGGCCAAGCCCGTCACCCGGAAGCCCGCGGCACCCCGGAAGGCCGCTCCCAAGAAGGTCTGAGCCTCCTGGAGAAGCCGATAAAAGGCGAGGGCGCCGTTCGCACGGTGCCCTCGCCTTTTATCGAGGTGTCGTCACCGTCCCGGGGTGGCCAACTCTGGTTCCGGGAACCAGTGGTCGGCACGGAACCGCTCGACACCCGGATCGTGATGGTGCGCCATGTCCGCCAGTGTGACGGAGCGCAGGCGTTCCATGATCTGAGCCAGCGTTTCCTTCCAGTAGTCATGGAGGACGCAGGGCGTCTCCTCCGAGCAACCGGCCAGCCCCAACAGGCAACGCTTGCGCCAGGCCACACCGTCGATGGCCTCGGAAAGGTCTTCCAGTGTGATCTCCGTGGCGGGCTTGGCCAGGACCACACCGCCGTGATGGCCGCGACGGGCCGTCACCAGGCCCTTTTTCGCCAGCTTGTGGACCAGCTTCGAGAGGTACGACCGGGGAATCCCGGTGTAGTCCGCCACCGACTCCACCAGGACCGGTCGCCCACCCGGCTCCTGGAGGCAACGCATGGCCCGCAGCGCGTAACCGGTGGTCTGGGACAAGGGAAGCACACACACCTCCTGAAAGACAGGTTCCTTCAGTGTCTCATCAATGAGGATCAGTCGGTAATCTAATGAGTCAACCACCCTTGTGACTTGCGTCACCGCCTGATGTTCAATTGGAAAAGAACCGCAAAACGTCCCTACCTAACGAAAGCGGCCGCGGCCCAGGAAGTAAAAAACGACCCGGATACAGTCAAGTATCCGGGTCGTGGTGTTCGCGGAAGGAGCGGAAAGGCACCCGCTCCTTCCAGGCTGTGGTTGCTTACTTGTGTACCTGGGCGGGGCCGAAGGTGGACGTGGCACCGTGGCAGACGGTGCAGGTCTCACCGGCGGTGTTGAGGGCGCTGCGGACCACCAGGACCTGGCCGCCATTCTGGTTCATGTGGGCCTTGGCGATGGTACTGTCGTGGCAGCTGGCACAGGCGGCCGTGAACGGAGTGGTCACCAGGTCGGTCGCATTGACGGTTGCCAGCGCAGCCTTGGCGTCAGCCGGAGTCCGGTTGATGCCATTCAGGAACACACCATTGTCTGCTTCCTGGCGGGAGGCCAGGGCATTGGCAGGCACGCTGCTGTAGCTGGTGGAGGTGTGGCAGCTCTGACAGTTGCTCAGGATGCCGGGGTAGCCGATCTTGGCCCCGTCGATCAGGTTGATCGCCGAGGGCGTGCGGTCGCGGGCGATCTTGATGGACGTGGTGCGGTCCTTGCCGGCGTGGATGCCGTGGATCATGTCCTTGAGGTTGTTCGTCACCTGGGGAAGCGCCAAGGCGGCGTTCGGTAGGGTCTTATCGAAGTTCCAGGCGGTCAGGATGGCCTGATCGGAAGCCGTGAACGCGTAGGCCGTGATGGCGGCGTCCGAGATGCCGCGGCCGCTGGTGGTCAGTCCAGGCACGTGGCACTGGGCACAGACCTGGATTTCATAGACGCGGTTGCCGCCGTGGCCTTCGAACCACTCGTGGCACTTGGCGCACTTGGCGGAATCGACGACGGTACGGCGCACTGTATCGCCAGTCACGGGTTTGATGACCGCGATGGCGTGCCGGGAAACATTGCCGGTGGAAATAATCTGAGTGAAGTAGCCCTGCAAAGACACCGAGCGGAGCGTGGCGCCGGCGGGGAAGATCTTGGCCGCCCCCACGATATTGGCGGTGTAGTAACCGTTGGCGTCGGGGCCACTCAGAGTGCCGACGCTGGTGGTCTTGCCGGTATCCAGCAGGTTCGCGATGGAGACGCTGATGGGCTGGAAGTTGGAAGAACCGCTCCCGAGGTTGTTGTAATCGGCGGGGGCGGTCACGCCGTCCTGGGGCTGGGCATAGGCGAGCAGGAAGCTCGGGGAGCCCGTGAAGCCGCTCAGGGGGTTCGCCATGCCGGCGGCGGGAGCAAGGAAAGTGGCGGCGGTGCCATCCACCTTGACCTTGAAGACGACTGTAACAGCCGTGGCGGTGGCGTCAGCAGACTTGATCTCGTAGCTGATGTTCTTGAGGCCGGCCGCGACCGTGGGGTTGTGGGGAGTCACGTTCTGGGCCAGATGGTACGTGGTGATGTCCGCCGGCAGATGGCACAGCGCGCAGTTGCTATCGGAGGTCTGAGCGGGGACGCCAGTGCCGTGGCCGACGGCGAAGTCCACGCTGTCATGGCAGGAGCCGCAGGCGAGGCGGGTGGGCTTGGTGTTCCAGTTGGCCGCCTGGGGAACGTCGGAGTGGCACTTGAGGCACATCTTCTGGCCACTATCGAGGATCGAGTAGCCGATCTCGTTGTACATGACGTTCGCGTAGTTGTAGCCGGTCTTGGTCAGGTCCTTCCCCTGGTGGATCTGATGCACCATGGTGGGGAAGTCGCCAGCGGCCTTGCCGTTGACCTTGTAGGTGCTGCCGGAATAGCCGGTGGTCGTGGTCGTGGCTTCGGCGCGGCCGAACTTGCGCTGATCGGTGTGGCAGACCACGCAGTAGCGGGCCTCGACGCGGCCGCCGCCATGGAAGGCGAGTTTGCCGTGGCATTCGTTGCACTTGTTGATGGAGACGACGTCACGGATGTCCGCGCCAGCGGCCACAGGGGCGCCGGTGGAGGGCACGAAGTCGTAGATCACGTTGATGGGGTTCTCCATGGCCACACCGGTGGTGACCGTCACGCCATCGGCCGTGTTGCTGCCGGTGCCGCGGGCATTGCCCGAGAACTGGATGGACAGGCGGTGGACCAGGGCGGGCGCATAGGTGACGTCGCCCAGGTCAGCCTTGGCGCTGGGGGCCGTGTAGGTCGCCGCATCCAGGGCTGCCTGCACCTTGGTGATGTCGCGGTAGAAGGTGTACTTGTAGGTTCCGTCACCGTTGTCCACCAGCGTGCCGGTGTTATCTGTGGTGGGCCGGGTGGGGGCGGCAGCCGCGGTGGTGGTCGGAGTGCTCGTCACGATGTAGCTGACCCACTTGCTGGGGGCCTTGGTGGTGGCATCTTCGGGCACCAGTTTCGCGATGGCGAAGGCCAGGTTGGGATAGCTCGCCACGGTGGCCGTGGAGCTCTTCGAGGTGAAGGCTCCGAGCCCCTTGATGCCGACCCCGGCCGCGTCAGTCAGCTGGAAGTTGACCACGGGGGCGGCACCCATGCTAACGCTGGTGATCTTGCCCACGGGCTTGAGCGCTGCCCACTGGTCGGGGGTCAACTGGGCGGCGTTCACGGTGATGATCGCGTTGGTGCCGTTGGTCCCGTTGGTGCCATTGGTGCCGTTCGTGCCGTTCGTGCCGGCAGTACCGGCATCGCCATTCTTGCCATTACAGCCGATCAGCATCATGGCTACCGCTGCGGTGGCGATGAAGCCGCAGAGCTGTTTCAAAGGTCGGTGTTGCATGTCGTATTCTCCGTTCAGGGCTCAACAGGTGGCTGTTGGGGGGTGGGGGAAGGGGGAAGGGGAATTTCTGATTCGATCAACTCGATGCGCCTCCCCTTGAGGGCGGGGGGCGGAAAGGCCGGCCTTGGCTGGCGGAAAGTCCGGGATGCGGGGTCCTCCTCAACCCGTGTCGATGTAGCTGGACGTCGTGAGCGTGGGCCTGAACCAAGCCTTCACCGGACCTTTCTCCGCCAGCTTTGGGATCCGCTTCGAGAGGACATCGGGCCCACAGACCCCGGCAGAGCCTGCCACCATCAGCATCAGCCCAGCCTGCCTTCCTGACTCCTGGAGGCACCCCATGACGTACAACGCATGACTGGTGGTCTGTGGGGCAAAAAGCACACACACCTCCTAGGACGACAATTCCATCGGAGTTTCACTAATGATGATCTACTGGTAATCTAACGAGTCAACCACCCTTGTGACATCTGTCACGGGCTGAATTTGGGAAAAAAACGGAATGGCCTCCGAAAATCCGGAGGCCATTCCACATCTTATGGTCGGCTGGGTTTGGGCTATCTTCGGTTGCGGGCTACCGCTTGACGCCGGGCTGCCGCGCGGCAATTTGACTTCGAATGGCCTGGAAGAGGTCTTTCGGCAGGATGTTCTTCGTCACCAGGAAGGCCTTGGAGAGGTACGGGCGCCCCGCGATGATCTTGTCTGCATAGGCATCTGTGATGCCTGGGATGGTCTTCAACTGGTCTTTGGTGGCGCTGTTGATGTCGATGGCCTTGGCGTCGGCCTCAGCCTTGGCCTTGGCCCGCGCCTTAGCCTTTGCCGCTGCGGCTTTGGCCCTGGCGGCTTGAGCTGCCTTGGCGCTCTTGGATTCGACCTTGCGGGATGGTTCGGCGTCCTCCTGGGCACGAGCGGGAAGGGCCGGGCCAAGCAGGGCCATGGTGGCCAAGATCATCTTCAGCAGGTGTTTCTTCATGGGGACCTCGTGAGCCGGACCGCCGATTCTCCGGCGGAAGCAGCAGGCTTGTCAATCAGGACGGATCGGAGATAGGACGAATGAAAACGAGGACCCGGCGCTGAACGGCATCCGGGTCCTCGTTCTTTGCGTGTGGTGGCTACCAGGGCATGGCAAGCCGCGCCCTGGTAGTGGGCATCACTTGAAGGTCATGTGGACGGCCTTGATGTCGGCCGTGCGGCCGGAACCATGGCAGACCATGCACTGCTCGACCTTGAGGAGCGCGGTGGCGCGAGCCTCGTAGAACGCGCCACCGTTGCCCTTGAAGTGGGCGATGGCAACCGCGGAGTCATGGCAGCTGGAGCAGGCGGAGGTGATCGGCGAGTTCACCAGGGTGGTGGACGCAGCCGGAGTGGTCACCTGGCTGGCGGTGGCGGCATTGAAGGAGAAGCCGCTACCGAAGACATAAGCGGAGCCATAAGTAGCCGCGAAGGGCGACCAGTAGGCGCCAGGGACGGTTTCAGCGCCCGTGACGATGGCGTTGACGGGGGTCGGAGTCGTGCCTGTGGCAACGGTGGTCCAGAGCAGGTTGGGAACGGCGGCCGCGTTGGTGCTGTTGCTGAAGTCGTACGAGCCGGGCACGTGGCAGGCTTCGCAGTTGTTCAGGATGGCCGGGTAGGTGATGTTCCAGTACGTATCGCCCGCGGAGACTTCCCACGAGAACTTGTTCTCACGCTTGCCGGCAGCATGGATGGCGTGGACCGCATCCTTGATGTTCACACCCCAGCCGCTGTTGACGCGGTTGACGTTGTGACAGAAGGTGCAAGTGGGAGCATCGTTGCGCTCACCGGCGTGATAGACCTTGTCGGTGAAGACACCCAGGTAGGCGTGGCAGTCGTTGCACTTCTGGTTGGTGACGATGGCGCGGCGGGCCGTCTGGGCGGCGAAGCCGGTGGGCAGGGTCCCGCTGATGAGCTTCGCGACGTTGGGCGCAGGCACGCTGAGACCGCCCAGGCGCGTGGTCGCATCAAAGGGATAGGCGGGCAGATCGGTCTGGGTGAGCGGAAGAGAGCTGTAACTGTAGACGTAGCCGATGCCGCCCGTGATCTGAGTGGCGTTGGTGGGGATCTTCACGCCGGTCAGAGTCAGCGTGTAGTAGCCGTTGCTGTCAGGACCCGTCAAGGTGCCGGCACCGGTACCAGTGGCGGTCCCGTTCCAAACATTCTTGAGGTAGGAACTGGTCGTCGCGTTCCAGTCAGCGGGGGCGCTGACGCCGTCCTGTGGCACACCGAATGCCAGGTAGACATTGGGGCTGCCGGTGTAGCCAGTCATGAGCTCGGTGGTGACACCAGCGGCGTAGGTATTGAAGACCACCGCGGTGCCGTCCTTGATGAAGCGGAACAGGAAGACGGGCTGGGCACTGCTGTTCAGCGTGACGCTCTTCAGGTCATAGGTGATCTGGTGGGCACCCGCGGGGAGAATGCTCTTGTAGTCCGCGATGTACGAACCATTGGTGTGGCTGCCAGGAATGAAACCGGCCACATCAGGCTTGACGAGCGGGGTGTGGATGTCCTGCATGACCGCCGCGCCGTGGCAGCTGGTGCAGTTCAAGTCGCTGGTCTGGGGGCCGCCAGCGTGGTTGGTGCCGGCCACCCAATCGATGCCGTCGTGGCAGGCGCCACAAGCCATGCGGCTGGGGTTGGTCTTCCACGCATCACCCTGAGGGGTCGCGGTGATGGTCGCCGTGTGGCACTTGTTGCAGTTGCGCAGGTCCTGCGGATAGGTGGTTTCGTTGAAGGGAATCCCGGCGTAGAGGTAGCCGGTCTTCTGCAGGAACTCACCCGCGTGGAGGCGGTGGATGAAGGCGGGCATGTCACCAGCGGCCAGGCCGTTGATCTTGTAGGTGTTGCCGCTGTAGCCGGTGGTGGTGGTGGTGGCTTCGGCATTGCCATATTTGCGTTGGTCGTTGTGGCAGACCACGCAGTAGCGGGGATCCATGCGGTTGCCGCCGTGGACTTCGAGGCGGGTATGGCAGCTGTTGCAGGAGGCCATGTCCACGATGTTGCGCTGCACGTCCGCGGCCGCGGGAGCGGCGCCGGTGGCGGGCACGAAATCATAGATGATGTTGGCGGGGGTCAGAATGGGCACGCCGGTGATGCCGCTGTTCACGCCGGTGGGCGTGTTGGTGCTGGTGCCGCGGGCGTTGCCACCGATCTGGATGGCGACACGGTGGACCAGGCTGGGCTGGTAGCTCACGTCACCGAGGTCGGTGCGCTTGTTGTTGCCCGTGTAGGTATAGCCATCCAGGAAGGCCTGGGCGGCGGTGATATCACGGTAGAAGGTGTACTTGTAGGTGCCGTCGCCGTTGTCCACCAGGGTGCCCGTGTTGTCGGTGCTGGGCTTCGAGGGGGCGGCGGTGGTGGTGGTGTTGGGCATCGAGGTGACGACGTAGCTCATCCACTTGCTGGGACTGCCGCTGGTGCCGGGTACCAGCTTCGCGATGGTGAAGGCGAAGTTGGTGTAGCTGGGGACCAGCGCGGTGGAGGCCTTGCTGGTGAAGCCCAGGCCGCTGACCGGAGTCCCGTTGCCGTCGGTTACAGTGAAGTTCACGACGGGCTTGGTGCCCATCGTCACACTGGTGACGGTGCCGCTGAGCTTGAGCTGGCCCCACTGGTCGGGGGTGAGCTGGGCGGCGTTGTTGGTGATGACCGGGCTGGTTCCGTTGGTACCATTGGTACCATTCGTACCGTTGGTGCCATTGGTGCCGTTGGCGCCGGCGGGGCCCGTCTTGCCATTACAGCCGATCAGCACCAGGGCGATCGCTGCGGTGGCGATGAGGCCGCAGAGCTGTTTCAAAGGTCGGTGTTGCATGCTGCATTCTCCTTAAGGGAGTCAAACTGCTGTTGTGTGGGCGGGGTGGGAAAACGTCGGGCTGATCAACCAGATAGGCGCCTCCTTATCTAGAAGCTCGTGCCGTGGCACAGGGTGTTGTTGAAGCAGCCCGGCGCGGTTCCGGCGGGTGCCGGGGTCAGGGGCTTGATCGGGGAATTGGCCCCGTTGGTGTGGCACTTGGCGCACTCGGGAGCGTTCCCGCCGTTCGTGTTGACGTGGCTGGGCGACGCGAACGTGGGGCCCCGCCATGGCTTGTCCGGGTGCGGTGCCTTCGTGTGGCAGGACTTGCAGGAAATGGCGATGCCATCGGTGTAGCTCGCTCCGTGGCACTTGCTGCAATAGGCGAAGCCGGAGCCATCGACCACCGTGCCGCCGATCAGCTGGGTTACAGCCGGCGCAGCCTGGGCGCCCAGGCGCCCGTGCTGGCTGGCATCCGCCCAGCCCGTGGGATGGTTCACGCCGTTGGTGTGGCAGCTGAAGCAGCTCACCTTCGCGATGCCGCCGGCGGCCGCAGGATCGGACGTGGATCCGTGGCAGGTCCGGCACTGGTCCGGTGCCTTGACATACTCGGCCCAATGAACCTGCAACCAGTTCGTCGGGTGCTGCCCGGTCGTGGCGTTGAACGGGGCTGACTTACCGGCCGTCCCGGCGCATCCCCAGGCCAGCAACGCGAGGGCCATCGCAAAACAGCTACCCGCCATCCATTTGACTTTGCTCATGGTGTTCCCTTTCCACACTCAGCGGATGACTACCTGTGACAAGCCACGCACTTATCGTTGTTGGCCCGACCGTGGCACCTGTAGCAGCTCGACGGATCCATCTTCCCTTCCACGCGATGCAGGGTCATGTAGTCACCCCGATGCGGCGTCTCCCGGTCAGGACGGTCGCTGAAGCGGGTGGCGGGCTTCATCGGAACCTTCCCGCCGTGGCAGTCCGCGCAGAACGACTGGGCGTGGCACGCCGCGCAGGTGTTGGCATCCTGGTTGGCCTGGAAGCGATGGTCCTTCACGAACGTCGGCGTGTGATCGAAGGTCGCATACGGCTTCAGCGCACCCTTCGCCACATCGTTGCTGTGGCATTCGGAGCAGGTGGGACGGCCCGCCCCCAACTCCTGGGGATGGGTCGCCGCGAAGCTCGCCTCAGGCGAAATAAGGCTGCACGCCATCAAAACGCCCAGGCCCAGCGCGATGCCGATGATCTGAAATACGGTTTTCCGGGCCATTATTTGCCCCCCTTCTTAGCGAATCCGAACCGATACTCCGCCCGCAGCAGGCCGCGGGTCTCGTTCTTGGCGACGGGGGTCGTGCCGTGGCTCAGGTCGCCCGACACCTTCACGTTCGTCGTCGCCTGGTAGCCCAGTGATCCCACCACCTCATACACATTCGTGAGCCCTGCCAGATACGGGTTGGCTTCCGAGTAGCGCTGCAGGATCCCGTCCAGGCTCGCCGTGAACTTTCCCTTGGTGGTCATCACCCAGGCGCGGGCCTCCGCGTGCTTGAGGCTCCGGTAGGGCGCCGCCGCATCCACGAACAGCGTCTTCGCCGCATTGACATAGTGGCCGGCGGCCCCCGCCATCAGGGTCTTCTCGCTATTCGCCCAGCGGAGCTCGCCACCGAGGCGGGTCGAATCCCCGTAAGTCTCCCGGTGCATGTGGCGGAAGTCGCCCACCATCTGGATGGACCAGGGCGTGTTCCATGTCACGCTTCCACCCCAACCCCGGAACATGTCGTTGTCGTCCTGCCGGAACAGCGAAGGCAGATTCGTTCCGGCGAAGTAGGCGAAGAAATTCCGCTCCGCGTAGTTGCCCGTCACCGTCACCTGCTCGCTCACCTTCACCGTGGCGGTGTAGTCATGCTCGGCGATGTTCGAACGGTCCCGGGTGCCGGGAGCCTGATCCGCGTGGCTGGCCACGTCGAACACCGTCCGGCCCCGGAAATCGAACATGCTGATGGGGGTGATGCGGACATCCACGCCCAGCTGCTTCCGCGTGTAATCCACGGGCGATGGGACGTCCAGATCCTTGGCCGCCTTCGTTCCATCCTGGAGATACGAAAGGCCGATCTCGCCCATCTTCGGCATGCGCCAGGCGAACCGGGTCCCGAAAATAAAATCCCGCTGGAATTCGTAATCCGTCTTGCTCCGCGGATCCACGGTCTTGAAATAGACCGGCTTCCCACCGAAGGCCGACACGGAGAACCCGCCCCGCAGATCCGTCCTGGCGCTCACGCCATCCACCTGCTCGAAACCCGTGGTCTGGTTCACCGTGAAACGACCGGCCTTGATCTCGGCGTTCGCCTGGTCGAAACGGTAGTCCACGTAGCCGTAGTTCAGATACCCGCCCGACTTCGATCCATCGAAACGGCTCGCGTCTCCCAGGTCCGTCCGACCCCACCCGAACAGGTGCAACGACAGCTTGTCGCTCCCCAGCTTCGTCGCGTCGATCCCCAAATACTGGGTCGCCGGCGTGTACGTGCTCTTATCGAAGCCCGGTGTCTCCGACTTCCACATCTGGGCCATGGTCGTGCCATACACGCTCACATCCTGGCCCCAGGCCGTCGCTGTCATCAGGGTCGCAAGCAGGACCACTTGGGTTTGTCGTTTCATGTTTCGCCTCATCTCGCATTGCGCGGGTGCGTTGGGCTGTTCTAGAAGGCAAGTCGTTCGCGAAATCCCTACCCTCGCTTGATTCCGACTTCGCTCTCGGCCACTGGAAATTGCCTGGGGTTGGGGGGGGGTGACGGAAGGGCATCGGAGGATTTAGTTGATGCACGGGTCAGCAACGAGGGTAGGCCCACGCTTAGCCGACCTCAAGAGTGTCAATATGAATTTGTGATATGCCTTCATGCTTTAATAGAACCAGTTATGCAAGTTTTTATGTCGCAACATAATTTTATTTAAATATTTTTAATAGTATGGTTACATTGTTTTATCAAAAAGAATTAATCGATCTGGCCTCCAAACGAACCCCGCGATTGGTCCCTTGGACCGACAAAGTTGTGACGGTGTTCACCGGAAAAGGTTCCCGAAATTCCCCTCCCCAAAGATCAGGGCCGCGGAATTTCTCCCACACATGCAGAGGACCCGGACGCCTAGTGGCATCCGGGTCCTCATTTTTTGCGTATGGTGGCTACCAGGGCGCGGCGAGCCGCGCCCTGGTAGCGGGCATCACTTGAAGGTCATGTGGACGGCCTTGATGTCGGCCGTGCGGCCGGAACCGTGGCAGATCATGCACTGCTCGACCTTGAGAAGCGCGACCGCACGAGTCTCGTAGAAAGATCCGCCGTTGCCCCTGAAGTGAGCGATGGCAGTCGAGGAATCGTGGCAGGAGGCGCAAGCCGCCGTGATCGGGGAGTTCACCAGGTTGGTCCCGGCGACATCCTGGGTGAGCGTGCCGGTGGCTGCGGCGTAGCTCGGGCCCGTTCCGTAGCTCGTCACGCCATCCGCTACCACGTAGGGCGAGATGGAGAAGTAGCCCGTGGGATTCGTGGTGGGGTTGTTGTTGTAGATGCCCTTGCCGACGGTGCTGAAGAGCATGTTCGGGATGGCCGCAGCGTTGGCGCTGTTGCTGAAGTCATAGGACCCAGGAACGTGGCAGGCCTCGCAGTTGTTCAGGATGCCCGGGTAGGTCACCTTCGCGAAGGTGTCGGTGGCAGTGGGAGCATGCCAAGTGAAGGGCGTGGTCCGCTTGCCGGCACCGTGAATGCCGTGGAGGAAGGTGCTGGCATTCGCGCTCCAGGCGCTGCTGGTCTGGTTGGGGTTGTGGCAGAAGTGGCAGGACTCGGCGTTGTTGCGCTCACCCGCGTGGTAGGCGGAGGCGGTGAAGACGCCCAGGGTCTTGTGGCAGTCGTTGCACTTGGCGGTGTCCACGATGTTGCGCCGGGCGGTGGAGCCGCTGACGGTCACGAACTTGTTGGGCGCGGGCACACTGAGCCCACCCAGCATGGTGACCGGGTCGTAGGTGAAATCGGTGTTCCCGAGCTTGGGAACATTGGTCTGGGTCAGCGACTGGCTGTTCTTGTTGTAGGTGTAGCCGATGCCACCGCGCAGCATGGTGGCGTTGGCGGGAATCGCCACACCGGTCATGGTCAGCGTGTAGTAGCCGCTGGCGTCGGGGCCCGTCAGGGTGCCAGCACTGGTGCCGATGGCGGTGCCATTCCAGACCTTCTTGATGTAGGCGGAAGCCGTGGCATTGACGTCGGCGGGCGTGGTGATGCCATCCTGCGGCACGGCGAAGGCCATGTAGACGCTGGGGCTGCCCACGAAGTTGTTCATCATCTCCGTGACCGTGCCGGCCGCGAAGGTGTTGAAGACGACGTCGGAGGTGGTGCCGTTGAGGGTCTGCTTGTACTTGAAGGTGAACACCGGGTGACGGGTCGCGTCCAGGGTGACGCTCTTCAGGTCATAGGCGATCTTGATGGCGCCAGGAGGCAGGTTGTTCGGATCGCTGGCCAGGTAGGAGCCATTCGTGTAGGCGCCCGTGGCGAAGGCCGGATTCAGGGGCGAGACGGGAATGTGGTTCAGCTTGACGCCGGTAGCGCCATGGCAGCTGGTGCAGTTCAGGTCGCTGGTCTGCGCGCCGCCAGCATGGTTGGTGCCGGCCACCCAGTCGATGCCGTCGTGGCAGGCGCCACAGGCCATGCGGCTGGGGTTGGTGTTCCACGCATCACCCTGAGGGGTCGCGGTGATGGTCGCCGTGTGGCACTTGTTGCAGTTGCGCAGGTCCTGCGGATAGGTGGTTTCGTTGAAGGGAATCCCGGCGTAGCTGTAGCCGGTCTTGGTCAGCTCTTCGCCCGCGTGGAGGCGGTGGATGAAGGCGGGGAAGTCACCGGTAGCCTGGCTGTTGATCTTGTAGGTGTCCGTGGCGCCAGAGGGAGGGGCGACCGTGGTCGCGGTAACCGTGCTCTCAGCATTGCCATATTTGCGTTGGTCGTTGTGGCAGACCACGCAGTAGCGGGGATCCATGCGGTTGCCGCCGTGGACTTCGAGGCGGGTATGGCAGCTGTTGCAGGAGGCCATGTCCACGATGTTGCGCTGCACGTCCGCGGCCGCGGGAGCGGCGCCGGTGGCGGGCACGAAATCATAGATGATGTTGGCGGGGGTCAGAATGGGCACGCCGGTGATGCCGCTGTTCACGCCGGTGGGCGTGTTGGTGCTGGTGCCGCGGGCGTTGCCACCGATCTGGATGGCGACACGGTGGACCAGGCTGGGCTGGTAGCTCACGTCACCGAGGTCGGTGCGCTTGTTGTTGCCCGTGTAGGTATAGCCATCCAGGAAGGCCTGGGCGGCGGTGATATCACGGTAGAAGGTGTACTTGTAGGTGCCGTCGCCGTTGTCCACCAGGGTGCCCGTGTTGTCGGTGCTGGGCTTCGAGGGGGCGGCGGTGGTGGTGGTGTTGGGCATCGAGGTGACGACGTAGCTCATCCACTTGCTGGGACTGCCGCTGGTGCCGGGTACCAGCTTCGCGATGGTGAAGGCGAAGTTGGTGTAGCTGGGGACCAGCGCGGTGGAGGCCTTGCTGGTGAAGCCCAGGCCGCTGACCGGAGTCCCGTTGCCGTCGGTTACAGTGAAGTTCACGACGGGCTTGGTGCCCATCGTCACACTGGTGACGGTGCCGCTGAGCTTGAGCTGGCCCCACTGGTCGGGGGTGAGCTGGGCGGCGTTGTTGGTGATGACCGGGCTGGTTCCGTTGGTACCATTGGTACCATTCGTACCGTTGGTGCCATTGGTGCCGTTGGCGCCGGCGGGGCCCGTCTTGCCATTACAGCCGATCAGCACCAGGGCGATCGCTGCGGTGGCGATGAGGCCGCAGAGCTGTTTCAAAGGTCGGTGTTGCATGCTGCATTCTCCTTAAGGGAGTCAAACTGCTGTTGTGTGGGCGGGGTGGGAAAACGTCGGGCTGATCAACCAGATAGGCGCCTCCTTATCTAGAAGCTCGTGCCGTGGCACAGGGTGTTGTTGAAGCAGCCCGGCGCGGTTCCGGCGGGTGCCGGGGTCAGGGGCTTGATCGGGGAATTGGCCCCGTTGGTGTGGCACTTGGCGCACTCGGGAGCGTTCCCGCCGTTCGTGTTGACGTGGCTGGGCGACGCGAACGTGGGGCCCCGCCATGGCTTGTCCGGGTGCGGTGCCTTCGTGTGGCAGGACTTGCAGGAAATGGCGATGCCATCGGTGTAGCTCGCTCCGTGGCACTTGCTGCAATAGGCGAAGCCGGAGCCATCGACCACCGTGCCGCCGATCAGCTGGGTTACAGCCGGCGCAGCCTGGGCGCCCAGGCGCCCGTGCTGGCTGGCATCCGCCCAGCCCGTGGGATGGTTCACGCCGTTGGTGTGGCAGCTGAAGCAGCTCACCTTCGCGATGCCGCCGGCGGCCGCAGGATCGGACGTGGATCCGTGGCAGGTCCGGCACTGGTCCGGTGCCTTGACATACTCGGCCCAATGAACCTGCAACCAGTTCGTCGGGTGCTGCCCGGTCGTGGCGTTGAACGGGGCTGACTTACCGGCCGTCCCGGCGCATCCCCAGGCCAGCAACGCGAGGGCCATCGCAAAACAGCTACCCGCCATCCATTTGACTTTGCTCATGGTGTTCCCTTTCCACACTCAGCGGATGACTACCTGTGACAAGCCACGCACTTATCGTTGTTGGCCCGACCGTGGCACCTGTAGCAGCTCGACGGATCCATCTTCCCTTCCACGCGATGCAGGGTCATGTAGTCACCCCGATGCGGCGTCTCCCGGTCAGGACGGTCGCTGAAGCGGGTGGCGGGCTTCATCGGAACCTTCCCGCCGTGGCAGTCCGCGCAGAACGACTGGGCGTGGCACGCCGCGCAGGTGTTGGCATCCTGGTTGGCCTGGAAGCGATGGTCCTTCACGAACGTCGGCGTGTGATCGAAGGTCGCATACGGCTTCAGCGCACCCTTCGCCACATCGTTGCTGTGGCATTCGGAGCAGGTGGGACGGCCCGCCCCCAACTCCTGGGGATGGGTCGCCGCGAAGCTCGCCTCAGGCGAAATAAGGCTGCACGCCATCAAAACGCCCAGGCCCAGCGCGATGCCGATGATCTGAAATACGGTTTTCCGGGCCATTATTTGCCCCCCTTCTTAGCGAATCCGAACCGATACTCCGCCCGCAGCAGGCCGCGGGTCTCGTTCTTGGCGACGGGGGTCGTGCCGTGGCTCAGGTCGCCCGACACCTTCACGTTCGTCGTCGCCTGGTAGCCCAGTGATCCCACCACCTCATACACATTCGTGAGCCCTGCCAGATACGGGTTGGCTTCCGAGTAGCGCTGCAGGATCCCGTCCAGGCTCGCCGTGAACTTTCCCTTGGTGGTCATCACCCAGGCGCGGGCCTCCGCGTGCTTGAGGCTCCGGTAGGGCGCCGCCGCATCCACGAACAGCGTCTTCGCCGCATTGACATAGTGGCCGGCGGCCCCCGCCATCAGGGTCTTCTCGCTATTCGCCCAGCGGAGCTCGCCACCGAGGCGGGTCGAATCCCCGTAAGTCTCCCGGTGCATGTGGCGGAAGTCGCCCACCATCTGGATGGACCAGGGCGTGTTCCATGTCACGCTTCCACCCCAACCCCGGAACATGTCGTTGTCGTCCTGCCGGAACAGCGAAGGCAGATTCGTTCCGGCGAAGTAGGCGAAGAAATTCCGCTCCGCGTAGTTGCCCGTCACCGTCACCTGCTCGCTCACCTTCACCGTGGCGGTGTAGTCATGCTCGGCGATGTTCGAACGGTCCCGGGTGCCGGGAGCCTGATCCGCGTGGCTGGCCACGTCGAACACCGTCCGGCCCCGGAAATCGAACATGCTGATGGGGGTGATGCGGACATCCACGCCCAGCTGCTTCCGCGTGTAATCCACGGGCGATGGGACGTCCAGATCCTTGGCCGCCTTCGTTCCATCCTGGAGATACGAAAGGCCGATCTCGCCCATCTTCGGCATGCGCCAGGCGAACCGGGTCCCGAAAATAAAATCCCGCTGGAATTCGTAATCCGTCTTGCTCCGCGGATCCACGGTCTTGAAATAGACCGGCTTCCCACCGAAGGCCGACACGGAGAACCCGCCCCGCAGATCCGTCCTGGCGCTCACGCCATCCACCTGCTCGAAACCCGTGGTCTGGTTCACCGTGAAACGACCGGCCTTGATCTCGGCGTTCGCCTGGTCGAAACGGTAGTCCACGTAGCCGTAGTTCAGATACCCGCCCGACTTCGATCCATCGAAACGGCTCGCGTCTCCCAGGTCCGTCCGACCCCACCCGAACAGGTGCAACGACAGCTTGTCGCTCCCCAGCTTCGTCGCGTCGATCCCCAAATACTGGGTCGCCGGCGTGTACGTGCTCTTATCGAAGCCCGGTGTCTCCGACTTCCACATCTGGGCCATGGTCGTGCCATACACGCTCACATCCTGGCCCCAGGCCGTCGCTGTCATCAGGGTCGCAAGCAGGACCACTTGGGTTTGTGGCTTCATGTTTCGCCTCGTGCGGTGGCGTGGTGCGCTGGGTGGAAAAACTCGAAGGGGGTCATCTCTTCTGGCCTGCTTGTCCTGCTGACGCTGACCCGCAAGAAAGTTGATGCTGTCGTCCCGAAAACTATGGGTCACATCTCTAACTACCTCAAGGGCGCAAATGAGTGTTCGATGTATTCCATAATAGTTATAAATAACAAACAAAATATCGAAAGAAGATACGTTTGTATCCTTTTTTTGTGTTGAAAAATAAGAAGATCAAAAATTGTTTAATTGTAAAATACATGCAAAAAAATAAATATTTGTTTAAATGAAACTCCACTCAACAGACAAACATGTGACTTTTGACACTGAGGGAAGGTTCCCACCTGTCTCCCCCCTTTGTGGGCACCTCCTCATACGGGGCCCCTCCGAATCAGGTGGATCCGGATCCGCCATCCGGTCCGGGGGCAGATCCTGTGACCCCCGACACACTGGGTGCTTTCTTCCCCTCCGTGTGACCCCAGACACTGTCATCGCTCCACATACTTCCTTCTCACTTGGAAAAGGTTGGAGGTTTTCATGGTTCAGAGCACCCTCGCGCTGGGGGTCGAGGCGGTGGGTTGTGCCGCCTTCGATGCCGGCATCAAGGGCGCGTTCGGATATCCGGGCACGCCATCCACCGAGGGCTTCGAAGCCGCTGAACTGCTCATTCATGGGGCCGGGGATGGCCGCGTGGCCCAGTGGGCCGCCAATGAGAAGGTGGCCTACGACCTGGCCATGGGCGTGAGCTACACGGGCCACCGGACCCTGGTGACCATGAAGCATGTGGGCCTGAACGTGGCCATGGACGCCTACACCAACTCGGCCCTCACGGGGGTCCGGGGCGGTCTGGTGCTGCTGGTGGCGGACGATCCGGGCATGCACAGCAGCCAAAACGAACAGGACAGCCGTCGCCTGGCGGAATTCGCCTGGCTGCCCTGTCTTGAGCCCAGCACTGTTCAGGAGTGCTACGACTTCACCTTCCGGGCCTTCAAACTATCCGAGGCCCTCCAGGTGCCCGTGATGCTGCGCATCGTGACCCGCCTGGCCCATTGCCGGGCCGCCCTGGTCCGCCGCGAGACGCAAGCCCCGACCAGCCTGGGCCTAGCCCCGGAAGCCACCGTCCAGGACTGGGTGCTGATCCCCGCCAATGCCCGCCGCCGCTACGTAGACCTATTGGCGAAGCAGCCCCGCCTGATGGCCGAGACCACCCCCCTCAACCGCCTCGTCCCCGGCACGGCGCGCCGCGGCGTGGCCTTGGCCGGCATGGGTCGGGCCTACTTCGGCCAGCTGCTCCACGAGAATCCCGCCCTGGTGGACCTGCCCCGCCTGGAGATCGCCGCCTACCCTGTGGATCCGGCCCTGGAGCTGGCCTTCCTGGCCCAAGTGGATGAGGTGATGGTGTTCGAAGAGGACTACCCGGTGCTGGAGGAGCGCCTGGGCCTGCGTGGCACCGCCAGGGTCCGCGGCCGCCTGGACGGCACCCTGCCCCGCACGGGTGAGCTGTCCCCGCGTCTTCTGAAGGACGCCCTCGGCCTGGAAGCCGCGGCCAGGAAAGCCGCCACCAACCTCGAGCTGCCGGTGCGCGCGCCCCGGTTCTGCGACGGCTGCGGCCATGTGGACGCCTACGGGGCCATGCAGGAGGCTCTGCGGAACGTCGGTGCGTCGGATGCCCGCGTCTTCGGTGACATCGGCTGCTACACCCTGGCCGCCCAGGAGCCCATGGCCGCCATCCATGCGGTGGTGGAGATGGGCGCGAGCATCAGCATGGCCGTGGGCGCGGCACTGGCGGGCCAGACACCCGCCGTGGCCGTCATCGGCGATTCCACCTTCGGCCACAGCGGCCTGCCCGCCCTGCTGACCGCCGCCGATGCCGGCGTGAACGTCACAGTGGTCATCCTCGACAACCGCGTGGTGGGCATGACGGGCCAGCAGCCGAGCCAGGCCCTCGACCAGGTCGAGCGCATGGTGCTGGGCATGGGCATCCCGGACGATCAGCTCCAGGTCCTCCTGCCTGTGCCCAAGCAGCACGACGCCAATGTGGCCGCCGTGGAGGCCGCCCTGAGGCATCCCGGCCCCTCCGTGGTGGTGTTCCGCCGGGAATGCATCCAGTCCATCCGCCGCGGCCTCCTGAAGGATCACGACCGCCAGGAGCGCGAGCGCTGCACCACCGAGGTCTGCTCATGAATGTCCCTCGCATCCACGGCATCGTCCTGTCCGGCGTGGGCGGGCAGGGCGTGCTCTCCCTCGCCCAGATCCTGCTGGAGGCCCTGCGCCGCAGCGGCCTCCACGCCCTCCAATCCGAGATCCACGGCATGAGCCAGCGGGGCGGCAGCGTCCATGCCCAGGTCTGCTACTCAGAGATCCCGCTCAGCTCGCCCATCCTCGACGAGGGCGGCGCGGACCTGCTCATCGCCCTGGAACCCCTGGAGGCCTTGCGCTACGTGTCCATGTTGCGCATCAGCGGGCACCTCATCGTCTCCGAGGAACCCCAGATGGACATGGCGGGCTACCCGCCCCTGGACGACGTCTACGCCGCCCTCAAGGCGGTGCCCGGCGCCCACCTCATCGATACCGAGGACCTGGCCCGCAAGCTCAACCACCGCCAAGCCGGAGGCATGGCCCTGCTGGGCATGGCCTCCCGCTTCATGCCCGTGGAGGACGCCATCTGGCACGAGGTGATCGCCCAGCGCTTCGAAGCCAAGGGCGCCCGCATCACGGAAAAGAACCTAGAGGCCTTTGAGGCCGGACGGGGCCTGATCCAGAGTCCTGTGGAGGCCTGACATGAACCACGCCACGGAATTCCTCCACGAGGGGCGCGCCTACGGCCTGCTCGCCGCCGCGGGCCTGCGGGTACCCCGGCACGGGTTCCTGGAATCGGGACCTCTGCCCTTCGCGCCGGGCGAACCCATCGTGCTCAAGGGCATCGCGGACCAGCTCTGGCACAAGTCGGACAAAGGCGCCGTCCACTTCGGCCCTTTCGACGCCGAGGCGCTGAAAACCGAAGCCGCGGCCATGCGCGGGCGCGTGGCGGAGCATCCGTGGATCGGTGGCCTGGTCTGCGAGAAGGTGGCCTTCAAGCGCCTGGCGGGCCTGCCCACGGAAGCCCTGGTGTCCCTCAAGCGCGACCCGGACGCGGGCTGGCTGGCAGTGTGCGGCATCGGCGGCCTCCAGGCCGATGCCTGGGCCGCCCTGGCCCCGCCCCTGATCTGGCCGTTGGCCCTCTGCACGCCGGAGCAGGCCCTGGCGGATCTGCGCGACCACTGGCTGGGCCGCACCTGGCTGGGCCGCCAGCGTGGCACCGAGGCCCTCACCGACGAGGTCAAGCTGCTGGCATTCCTTCAGGGCCTCTGGCGGGCGGCGGAAGGCCTGGAGCGCGAAGGTGTCACCCTGCTGGAGCTCAACCCCGTCGTGCTGGACGGCGAAGGGCTGCCCACGGCCCTGGACGGCGTGGGCACCTTGGGTGCTCCCACCGGAACCCCCATCGTCCCACCGGATTCCGCCTGGTACCAGGCCCTGGTGACTCCCCGGAACCTCGTGATCGCGGGCGTCTCCAGCCGCGAAGGCACCGTGGGCCGGATCATCCTGGAGAATGTCCAGAAGTCCTCGCTGCCTCAGGGTTCGATCCGTCTCATCAAGCCCGGCACGGCTGAGTTCCTGGGCCTGCCCTGTCTGTCCTCTGTGACGGAACTGGCCACGGCGCCCACGGACCAGCTCATCGTCTCCCTGCCCGCCGCCCAGACCTTGGAGATGGTGGAGCAGCTCTGCCGCCAGGGCGGCGGCGCCACCGTGGTCTACCTGGTGGCCGGCGGCCTGGGCGATGGCGCCGACACAGAGGGCCTGGGCCAGCGCCTCGTGGCCTGCCTCGATGCGCACCGGCGCGAGGGCAAGTGGACCCCGGCCCTGGTGGGCCCCAACGGCCTGGGCCTGTACAGTCCCGATCTGGATCTGAATACCCTCTTCATTCCAAACGAGAAGCTGCCCCTGCGACCCAAACCGGGCCATGTGGCCCTGGCCAGCCAGAGCGGCGCGTTCCTCATCACGCGCCTGAGCCGCCGGCCGGAACGGGGTTTGCGCGCCGCCATCACCATCGGCAACCAGATGGACCTGCGCTGTTCGGACTTCCTGGCCGGCTTCGGCTCGGACCCGGCGGTGAAGGTGGCAAGCGCCTACCTGGAGGGCTTCGCCCCCGGCGATTTGAAGGCCACCGCGGAAGCCGCCGCCAAGCTCCGGGCCACAGGCCGCCGGGTGCTTCTATATAAAGGGGGGCGCAGCCAGGAGGGCATGGCCGCCGCCAGCAGCCACACGGGCGCCCTGGCGGGCGACCACGCCCTGCAGGCCAGCGTGCTGCGCCGAGCGGGCGCCATGGTCGCCGAGCGCATCGAGACCTTCGATGCGGCGCTGTCCTGGCTGGGGATCTTCCCCGAGGGGAGGCCTCGGCGGGTGGCCATCATGACCAATGCCGGCTTCGAATCCGTCGCCTCGGCCGACCTGCTGGACGGGCCCTTCCGCGGCTCGAAGCTCACGGAAGCCGAGGGTGTGGCCTTGACCGCCCTCATCGACGCCCATGGCCTCACGGGCCTTGTCAGCCCCCGGCTGCCCCTGGACCTCACCCCCATGGCCGATGAGGCCGCCTACCTGGCCAGCGCCCAGCTGCTGCTGGCCTCCGAGGCCGATGTGGTGGTGGTGGGTCTGGTGCCCCTGACCCGGCGCCTCAACACCACGGATCCAGCGGCATACGGCGCTTTCGCCAGAACCCTCGTCGAGCTGGCGCGGACCCAGGGCAAGTGGGTGGGCGTCACCGTCGAGGGGGGCCAGCTCTATGGTCCCTACCGCCATGGCCTCCGCGAAGCGGGCCTGCCCGTCTTCCTCAGCATGGAGGAGGCCTTGGATGGGCTGCGGTTGATCGCGTCCGAACAGTGATCTTGGGCATGGCCTGGAACCCGATCTGAGAGCAGACTTTATTTCGGACTTGGAAAGCCGAAAATGCCCCGATTCCTCCCACCCTGGCGCACCCTCCTGCCCGCCGAGCACGGCAGCTGGTTCATGCTTGGCTTTCCGCTGGTGCTGGGCCTGCTGGTGCGCCCCAGCCTCCCCGGAAGCCTCCTGGCCCTGGCCGCCCTGGCGGTCTTCCTGGCCCGGCCACCCCTGCGCCGGGTGCTGGGCGGTCAGAAGGATGCCCTCCAGCGGCGGGCCCTGTTCCTCTTTGTCGGCCTAGCCCTGCTTCTGGGTGCCGCGGCCCTGGCCCTGGCGGGCCCTCGCTTCCTCATCCCCCTGGGCCTCACTGTGCCCTTGGTGGGCGTGGCCCTGCGGGCGGATGTGGCCCGGGCGGTGCGATCCCTGACCGTGGAACTAACCGCCCAGGCAGCCTTTGCGGGCCTGGCGGCGGTGATCGTGACGGCCGGCGGCGTCCCCTTCGTCCAGGCAGGTCTGGCCTGGCTCTTCGCCACCTTGCTCGGCGGCGCCAACCTTGCCCATGTGCGACGGCTCCTGGGCCACGCCCACCGACTGGAGGTGGGGGAACTCCGCCGCCGCTGGATTCCTGTTCATGCGATGCACCTGTTGCTCCTGGGCACATCGAGCCTGCTTCTGGCATCCCGCGGAGCCTGGGGCCTGATCTGGACCGGCTGGACCGCCTTGCTCTACCTCCGGGCGGCTCTGCCCTACCGGCCCATCCCGGCGCGCACCCTGGGCTGGCGGGAGGGGGCCCTGAGTGCCGTGGGGTTGCTCCTCCTCTGGCGGGCCCTGAGCTGATATCCGTCACAAACGGGCTGGACTCCGGAATCCCCATCCCTGATCCTGTAATTCAGAAATAGGATTCCTGAATGCTGTTCACCACGGCCACCGGCTATGCCCTTCGTGCCCTCGCGGCCATGCCCGAGGATGGGAGCTACTGCCTCGCGAAGGACCTGGCCTCGCGGTTGGAGCTGCCCGGCCCCTACCTGGCCAAGATCCTCCAGGGCCTGGTGCAGGCGGACATCCTCGAATCCGTGCGGGGACCCAAGGGTGGCTTCCGTCTGACGCGGCCTGCCCACCGCATCACCGTAGGCGAGGTCGTGATCGCTCTGGAAGGTCCGAATTCCATGGATGGCTGCATCATGGGCTTCCCCACCTGCGGCGGGGACCACCCCTGTCCCTTGCACGATGCCTGGGGCGCCGTGAAGGCCCAGGTGGCCACCTCCATGACCGAAGCCACCATCCGGGATCTGCAGCTCATGGATTTGCGGAATCTGAAGGAATCCAAGGCGCGGGCCCAGGAGGGAAGGACTTGATGCCTCCCTTTTTTGTCTTAATTTAGGACTCTGGTATCCATTTATAAAACACCTCCAGGTCTTTTCGGAGTCCAGCCATGCGCCTTCCCGGCCACCTCGACCTCGAGCTCCGCCCTCTGATCCGGGCCACCCTCGCCACCCTGGCCCTTTGCGGCCTGGTGGCTCTGGGCAGCCGGGGGGGGCGCTGGCTAGATCCCGCCCTCCTGGGCTACCTGCTGGCCACCCTCTTCGCCTGCTTCGGCGTGGCCTATCGCTATTTCTCCTGGATCGAGCGGCCCGCCACGCGGATGTATTTCCGCCACACCCTCCGCACCCTGCTCTCCCCGAGGGCCTTCAAGGCCTTGCCGCGGATGGCCCTGCTGACCCTGGACCAGATCGTGCTCCAGCGGTTCATCGAGAAGCGCTCCCTCAAGCGCTGGGGCGCCCATGCGCTCCTGGCCTGGGGCTGCATGCTGGGCTTCGCTGTCACCCTGCCCCTGGTGTTCGGATGGGTCCGCTTCACCAGCGACGGCCTTAACCCGGATCGCTACCAGGCCTGGTTCTTCGGCATCCCCGCCGGGTCCTTCCCCCTGGGCAGCTTCCAGGCCTTTATGAGCTTCCATGTCCTGGATCTGGCGGCGGTCATGGTCATCGCGGGCTGCGTGCTGAGCCTCATCCGCCGCAAGCAGGACGAGGGCGACTCGGCCACCCAGCGCTTCGATCTGGACCTGATGCCCCTGCTGCTCCTTGTGGCCGTGAGCGTGACGGGCCTGCTGCTGACCGTCTCCGAGACTTGGCTCCAGGGTCGCAATTTCGGCACCCTGGCCTTCCTGCATGAGCTGACGGTGATCCTCCTGCTGCTGGGCCTGCCCTTCGGCAAGCTCTTCCACATCGTCCAGCGGCCCGCCCAGGTGGGCGTGACGATCTACAAGGCCGAAGGCGAGACCGAAGGCCGCCTGCCCTGCAAGAGCTGCGGCACACCCTTCATCCGGGCCAACCAGCGCCGGGACCTGGAGGCCCTGTGGAAGGTGCTCGAACTGGACGGCGCCCGGCACAGCGCCTCCGTCCACCACCTGGACCTGTGCCCTATGTGCAAGCGGCGGCTGGTGGCCAAGGCCCAGGGCGAGCGGCTCCACGGGGCCTTCGATCCCTTCGCCACGATCCCCGTGTACGCCGAGCCCATCCCCGATCCCACGAGCCTGAAGGCCTGACCATGAGCACGCTTCCCCTCTCCCAGGACCAGCTCCGCGCCCAGTTCGGCCCCCACCTGAACCTGGCCCCGCCCGGGGGCTGGCTGTCCGATCCCACGCCCGACAAGGTGGTGGAGACCCACTGCTGCTTCTGCGGCCAGCAGTGCGGCATCAAGCTCAAGGTGAAGGACAACAAGGTCATCGGCTTCGATCCCTGGGAGGAGTTCCCCTTCAACCAGGGGAAGCTCTGCCCCAAGGGCGTGAAGCGCTACCTCCAGGGCAACCACCCGGACCGCCTCACCAAGGCCATGAAGCGCACCGAGAACGGCTTCGAGCCCATGGGCTGGGACGAGGCCATGGACCGCACCGTGGTGGAGTTCCAGCGGATCCAGAAAACGCATGGGAAGGATGCCATCGCGGTGCTGTCCGGTGTGTCGCTGACCAACGAGAAGAGCTACCTGGCGGGCAAGTTCGCGCGTCTGGGCCTCCAGACCAAGAATCTCGACTACAACGGCCGCCTCTGCATGGTGAGCGCCGGCGCGGGCAACAAGAAGGCCTTCGGGGTGGATCGCGCCGCGAATTCCTGGGAGGACATCGAAAAGGCCAAGGTGATCTGGGTGGCCGGCTCCAACGTGGCCGAATGCTCGCCCATCACCACCGACTACATCTGGCGGGCCCGGGACAAGGGCGCCCTGCTCATCGTGGTGGATCCCCGCATCACCCCCCTGGCCCGCACGGCGGACCTGGTGCTGCCCCTCAAACCCGGCACGGACTCGGCCCTCACCAACGGCATCCTGCACCTGCTGCACAAGTGGAACCTCATCGATTGGGCGTTCGTGAAGGCCCACACCAACGGGTTTGAGGAGACCCTCGAAGCGGTGAAGGACTGCACGCCCCAATGGACCAGCGAGAAAACGGGCCTGCCCGTGGACGCCATCGAAAAGGCCGCCCGCATCTGGGGCGAGGCCGAGAGCAGCTTCATGCTCCACGCCCGCGGCATCGAACACCAGAGCAAGGGCGTGGACAACGTCCTGGGCTGCATCAACATGGTGCTGGCCACGGGGCGCATCGGCCGGCCCGGCTGCGGCTACGCCACCATCACGGGCCAGGGCAACGGCCAGGGCGGCCGCGAGCACGGCCACAAATGCGACCAGCTGCCGGGCAACCGCGACATCAGCAACCCCGAGCACCGGAAGTACATCTGCTCCGTCTGGGGCTGCACGGACGAGGAGCTGCCGGGCGTGGGCCAGAGCGCCCAGGAGATCATGAACGCCATCCACGCCGGCGAGATCAAGGGCCTGCTGCTGCTCTGCTTCAACCCGCTGATCTCGCTCCCAGACACCCAATTCACACGCGAGGCCCTCAGCAAGCTGGAGTTCTTCGTCTGCCTGGACTTCTTCCTCAGCGAAAGCGCCCAGCACGCCGACATCGTGTTCCCTTCGGCCCTGCATGAAGAAGACGAGGGCACCTCCACCAGCGCCGAGGGCCGCGTCATCAAGATCAACAAGGCCGTGGACTGTCCCGGCGATGCCAAGCCCGACTGGCAGATCATGGTGGAGCTGGCCAAGCGCCTGGGCCGCGGGAAGTACTTCGACCACTTCACCAGCCCCGAGGCCATCTTCAACGAGCTGCGAGTGGCCTCCAAGGGCGGCACCGCGGATTACGCGGGCATCACCTACGAGAAGATCGTCAAGAACATGGGCGTGTTCTGGCCCTGTCCCACGGAGGACCATCCAGGCACGCCGCGGCTCTTCGAGGGCGGGACGTTCTTCCATCCCGACGGCAAGGCGAAGTTCATCCCCACGCCCTATCGGCCGCCCATGGAGGTGGTGGACGCCGAGTATCCCATCTGGCTCACCACGGGCCGCGTGGTGTTCCACTACCTGAGCGGCACGCAGACGCGGCGCATCGGCTTCCTGGTGGAACAGTGCCCGCATCCCTACCTGGAGATCCATCCCCGCCTGGCGGAAAAGTATGGCCTGCTGGAGGGCGATGCCGTGGAGATCACCTCCCGGCGGGGCTCCATGGTGCTGCCCGCCAGGGTGGTGAAGACCATCCGCCCCGACACCGTGTTCATCCCCTACCACTGGGCCGGGGCCCTGTCCGCCAACCAGCTCACGGCCCGGCACCTGGATCCCGTCTCGAAGATCCCCGAGTTCAAGGTAAGCGCCGTGCGGCTCAAGAAGACCACCAAGGACCAGTTCTCACCGGAGCTGGCAGAGCTGCAGCGCATGGCCTTCGAGGCCCGCAGCAACCAGACCGACATGCCTGAGCGGGTGTTCTGATGGTGTCCGAACAATTTGGCTTTTTCATCGATCCGCAGCGCTGCATCGGCTGCCGCTCCTGCGTGGGCGCCTGCGCCGAGTGTGGCACCCACCGCGGCCGCTCCATGATCCACCTGGATGAGATGGACCGCTTCGACAGCCCCCAGACCGTGCCCACGGTCTGCATGCACTGCGAGGATCCCATCTGCGCCCAGGTCTGTCCCTCGGACGCCATCAAGCGCAGCGAGGACGGTGTGGTGCATGCGGCCCAGAAGCCCCGTTGCATCGGCTGCCAGAACTGCGAGCTGAGCTGCCCCTTCGGCGTGCCCATCGTGTTCTCGGGCCTGGAGCAGATGCTCAAGTGCGACCTCTGCTACGACCGCACCTCCGTGGGCCACAAGCCCATGTGCGCCACCGTCTGCCCCAGCCAGGCCCTGCTCTTCGTCCGCAAGGACGAGGTGGCGAACCTGCGCCACAACAAGCCCCTGCGCGACTTCCTCATCGGCAGCGTGCGGGTGAAGACCAGGAACGCCATCATGGTGCCCGATCCGGACACGCCCCTGCATCTGGACGCGGCCCTGCTCATCGACGATCCACAGTTCCTTGCCGGAGGCCTCTGATGACCTGGTGGCGCCGCGCCTTCCCCCTGGATCTCGCCGAGGAGGGCCACTTCTCCCGCCGCGAGTTCGCCCGCTTCCTGGCCGTGGTGAGCGCCGGGTTCACCGCCGGCATCGGCTATCTGTGGCTGCGTAAGAAGCCACTGGAAACGGCCCCGGAACCGACCGGAACCCACGAGGTGCCCGTGGCCCTGGGCCGCGTCTCGGACCTCCAGCCCGGCCAGAGCCGGCTCTTCACCTTCCGGGACCCCCAGGATCGCTGCATCCTCCTGCGCACCCCCGCAGGCGAACTGAAGGCCTACCGGCAGACCTGCACCCACCTGGGCTGCGCCGTGCGCTTCCGAGGCGAGCGGTTGGAATGCCCATGCCACGAGGGCTTCTTCGAGGTGGACCGGGGCTTCCCGGTGCAGGGGCCCCCGACCCGCCCCCTCTCGGGAATTGCCCTGGAGACGCGCGCCGATGGCAGCCTCTGGGCCGTGGGTGAGCTGCCCAAGCCGACGGATTTTTCCCCACGGATCGCCGCGACCTGTCCCCGCGAAGGTCGGATGGAGGTGACGTCATGAGCGGCCCCACTCGCCCGCGCCAGGGCCATTTCTCCGATGTCGCCCTCGGGGTGACGCTGCTGATCCTGGGCGTCCAGCTCTATCTGTTCGAGACCGTGCTCCAGTCCGTGCTGGACGGCCAGCGGGCCCTGCTTCCGGGCGCCTTTGCCGCCTCGCTCGTGCTGACCGCCGTGGCCCTCACCCTGGCATTCAAGGTGTCGCGCATCGACGATGGACCCGAATTATGACGAGGTCCCCGGACCACGCCCACGCTCTCCTGGAGATGCCATGACCCCCGACCGCCGCCCGCCCCTGGAGCTGCTGGAGCCTGGCGTCGCCCGCGGCCTGGTGGCGAGGTTCCGCCTCACCGCCCTTCTGGGACGCTTTCCTGAGCGCCAGATCTGGGCGGCTTTCATGTTCATCAACGGCCTGGTCAGCATCGGCCTGCTGGCGGGACTCGCCATGCTCACCCGTACGCCCATGGTGTTCCCATCCCTGGGCCCCACAGCCTTCCTCTTCTTCTTCACGCCCACGCTCCCCACCGCCAGCCCCCGGAACACCATCTATGGGCACATCATCGGCATCGCCTGTGGCTATGGGGCCCTTTGGCTCATGGGCCTGCAGCACGCCCCGCCCGCCATGGTCATGGGCGTGGACCTGCCCCGCATCGGGGCCGCGGCGCTCTCCCTGGCCGCCACCGGCGCTCTGATGATCCTCTTCAAGGCCGCCCATCCCCCAGCCGGGGCCACGACTCTCATCATCTCCCTGGGCATCATCACCAAACCCATGCACCTGGCCATCATGCTGGTGGCGGTGGCCCTGCTCACGATCCAGGCCATCGTCCTCAACCGGCTGGCGGGCATCGACTATCCCCTCTGGGCCAAACGGGCGGCACCGGATAAGGGCTGATCACGAAGACCAAGGTCGATCCCGGAGTAGCATCGGAGCATGGCCATGAGTTGCGACCATCCCGACCTGCTGCCCCTGGACGAGGCCCTGGCCCGGCTCTGGGCAGCCCTTCCGGCGCCAGCCCTCTCAGAGGTGCGGGCGGACCGGGACGACCCCGCCACGGACCTGGCAGCCATGGACGGCGTGGCACTGCGCTCGGAGGATGGACGTGCGCCCCGCCGCCTGCTGGGCACGCTCTACGCCGGGGATGATCCCGCGGCCTTCACCGTCACGCCCGGCACCGCCGTGCGCATCATGACCGGCGCGGCCCTGCCCGTCGGCGCCGACGCCATCCTGCCCGTCGAACAGCTGCGTGAGGCCGATGGGATCATCCATCCCCAGGCGGCCCCGGAAGCCGGCGACCATGTGCGCCGCCGCGGCGGCCAGGCTCACGCCGGGGACCTGCTGCTGGCCTCGGACCGCCCCCTGAACGTGGCCCGCGTGGCCCTGCGGGCCTGGGTGGGTCGGCACCTGCCCGCCTCCTCGCGCATCCAGGTGGCCGTGGCCTCCACGGGCGACGAGCTGGTGGCCGATCCCGCGCCGTACCAGATCCGCGATTCCAATGGCCCCATGCTGGCGGCCCTGGCCCATGCCCTGGGCGCCGATGTCGAGCGGCGCCCCGCTCTGCCGGACGATCCGGCGGCCCTGGCGGATGCCCTGCGGAACCCTGGCGGGGCCCGGATCCTCATGACCTCCGGTGGCGTGAGCATGGGGGAGCACGACCACCTGCCCGCGGTGCTCAAGGATCTCGGCGCCCGCATCCTCTTCCACAAGATCCGCCTCAAGCCCGGCAAACCCATGCTGGCGGCCCAGCTGGGCGACCTGTTGGTGCTGGGTCTGCCTGGGAACCCGGTGTCCGCTTACCTCAACGCCCTGCTGTTCCTGCCCGTGGCCCTGGCGAAACTGGAGGGTCACGCCCTGCCCGATCCCTGGCGCCGGGCCCGCTTGGCAGCCTCCGTGAAGCACAAGGGGGATCGCCCCCTGCTGCACCCCTGCCGCCTCGTGGACGGCCAGCTCCACCCCCTGCCCGGCAAAGGTTCCGCCGACCTCGTCACCCTCGCGCAAGCCGACGCCTTCGCCTGGATCGAGGCCCCCGGCCAGGAGCCGGGGGTGAAGGTCCGCTATCTGACGGTCGTGTAGCCCCGCTCCAAATCGCCTGCGGCGATTCGGAGATAGAAAAGATCTTTTCCTATCTCCAAAACGCGAAGCGTTTTGGAGCGCAGGCTAGGGTCTGTTTTCAAAGTGGGTGCGAGCCGCGACGCCGTCCAGCCGCGCTCATGGCCAGACGGCGACCGAAGGGCGATGCGGGACATCGTTCGAGGTCGCCAACGCAGCCAGGGGTGCGGCTGGGCGACGTCCCGGAGGGCAAGGGGTGGCGCCCGGCGCGATGCTGCGTCAAGCTCCTCGCCGATAGTCCCGCTATCGCCTTCGTCGCTTTCCTTACCTCGCTTGGGCGGCACCCCTTGCGCGGCCACACCCCACTTTGAAAACAGACCCTAGCCCTTGGCGTACCGCTGCAACTTCCCCAGATCCAAGATGCGCACCACGGGGAAGGTGCTCTGGATGAGACCGAGGTCCGTCAGGAGACGCAGGGCTCGGCTGAAAGCTTCGCGGCTGGCGCCGATGCACTGGGCCAAATCCTCCTGGGTTTCCCGGAACTCCACGATGGAGCGCATGGGATGGGATTCGTGGGCCTCCAGCAGCAACTGGGCCACGCGCTCGGGGACGCTGTGCAGGCTGAGGGTCTCCACCAGGGTCACCAGATGGCGAACCTTGGCGGCGAAGTGGTGGATGAGCATCTCGGCCACTTCCGGGTTCCGGTGGACGATCTGGCGCAGGGGAGCAGAGGGGATCAGCCAGCACTCTGTCTCGCCATGGGCTTCGGCACTGGAGGCGATAGGGGCGCCGTCAAACACGGCCACCTCGCCCACACAGTCACCGACCTTGAGGAACTGGAGCACCTGGACCCGGCCCCGTCCGTCCGTGCGGAAGACCTTGAGGCCCCCCTTCACCACCACGTACACGCCCGGGACCTGATCCCCCTGGGTGTAGACGCGGGCGCCATCCGGGAACCGCCGCATCTCCGCGATGCTGGCCAGTTCCTCGGCGGCGTTCATGGGCAGCCCCGCCAGGAACTCGATCCGTCTCAGATTGAGGACTGCTTGAGGCATGGGGCTCCACCAAGGCACTAGATCAGTTATCGCACATTTCCATCGGATTGTGATTCTGGTCACGCACCCGGGAACCAGGCGACCAGTACTTTACCGCGAGGTTGGAATTTCGTTCGGTGGAATTCGTACATGACAAGGCCCCGGCGGCATCTGCCTACCGAGGCCTCAGCGGACATCGAGGTTACTTGACCCGTTCCATGAACGTTCGATCCACCGTGTTCACGCGGATCTTTTGCCCGGCCTCCATGTAGGGCGGCACGCCCACAGTGATGCCGTTGTCCATCTTGGCGGGCTTGTAGGACCCGGTGGCGTTGGCGTTCTTCATGACGGGATCGGTTTCCACGATCTCCAGCACCACGCTGGGCGGCAGGGTGGCGCCCATGGGCTGGCCCTCGTAGAACTCGATTTCCACCTGCATGTTGGGTTCGAGGAAGACCAGGTCCTCGCCGAGGATGTCCTTGCTGACCTCAAGCTGCTCGTAGGTCTCGTTGTTCATGAACACCAGGTTGCTGCCGTCCTCGTAGAGGTACTCCAGCATGTGCTGTTCGAGGCTGGCCTTGTCCACCTTGTCGGAGCTGCCGAAGCGGTTCTCGCGGTTGATGCCGTCCTTGAGGCGCTTCATCTTCACCTGGACCCGGGCCGGCAGATTGCCGGGGGTCTGGTGCTCCACGCTGATGACACGGCAGAGTTCGTTCTCGAAGTTGACGATCATCCCGGCGCGGACCTGGGTGGCGAGGATCAGAGGCATGGGAGACTCCCGAGGGAATGGGAACTGGCTGGAAGAAGAAAAGGCCCCGATCACGATCAGGGCCTTAGCTTTGGAGTGGTGGGCGTACCAGGATTCGAACCTGGGACTTCTACCGTGTGAAGGTAGCACTCTACCGCTGAGTTATACGCCCGCGGTCGACCAGATTACCTCAGGATGGGCCCGTTTCCAAGTCTGACGTTGGTTCCCCGACAACGCCTGCGTTGCGGGGGAATCAGCGGCCAGACACCTTCCGGAGGGCCCGGGCAAGCCGGGGGGCTTCGTCGGTCCGCATGGCGCACAGGCCCACGCGGAGCCCCTCCGGCAGGGGCACCGTGAACACGCCTTCGGCCTTCAGTTGGTGACAGGCTGTCTCGGGGTCCGTGGCCGGCGCGGTGACGAAGAAGCCACCCGTCCAGCGGAAGGCTTCCATGCCTTCGGTTCCCATGGCCGTGTCCAGGGCCAGAGCCCGGGCGGCCAGCACCTCGGACCAGTGGCGGTGCTCCGCCGCCAGCCGCGCCTGGGCCTTGCCATCCTTCGCCAGGCGCAGCAGCAGGGCCTGGGGGGCCCGGGGACAGTTGGACCAGGTGCCCCGGCAGGATTGGGTCAGCGCCGCCTGCAGGGCCGGATCATCGCACCAGGGGAAGGCCAGGGCGCCGCCGCGGCCCCCGTAGAGCGTCATGGCCTTGGAGAGGGACATGGCAGCCCCCACCAGCACCCGGCCCTCGGAGCCCAGGGCTGCGTAGTCCTTCAGCGCCGCCGCCACAGCCTCGGGCTCGCGGGTGTAGTCCAGATAGGCCAGGTCCAGGATCAGGGTGACGGGGCCCAGGGTCGACACGTCCCGGAGGAGCCCCGCCAGCGCCGCACGGTCCGCCGCGGACAGGCTGCGCCCCGAGGGGTTGTGGCAGGGCTCGTTGAGCCAGACCATGACGCGGCCCTGGGCCTTCATCTGGGCCCGCAGCGCCCGGTCCCAGGCCCCCGCATCCAAGGCCTGCCCCACCGCCGGCCAGGGGGCCGTCTCCACCCGCATGCCATTCTCGCCCGCCATGGTGGCGTAGGGCCCCCAGTAGGGTGCGGTGGTGAGCAGAGCCTGACCGGGCTCCAGGAAGTTCCGCAGGGACAGGGAGAGGGCCCCGCTGCCGCCCGGCGTGGCGCAAGCGGAGCCGGCGCTGTCGAGGGTGGGCCAGTAGCGCTGCACCAGGGCCTTCAGGAAGGCGGGATCGCCTGCGATGGGCGCGTAGGGGGCCACATCCATGGCGCCCAGCCCCCGCCACAGGTCCATCACCGTGTCGAGCACCACCAGCTGCCCGGCCTCATCCAGCAGGACACCCACGGTGGCATTGAGGATGGATTCGCCCGCGGCCTTGCGGCCCTGGGCCTCCGCGTTCAGGGCGAAGATGGGATCGTCCGCCGGGAAGGTGCGGCGAGTGGGGATGAGCTGATCGGTCATCACTCCAGGGTACCCTGAAGCCATGAGCTCGTCCGCGTCTGCCTCCCGAATCGCCACACCCTTGTTGCTTCTTGGCGCCGTGCTGGCCCTGGCGCCATTCACGCCCGCCGCGGCGGCCCTGGTGGGCGGCGCGGTCCTCGCCCTCACCGTGGGAAATCCGCGGCTGGCCCTTACCCGCGTCTGGACTCACCGCCTGCTGCCCCTGGCCGTCATTGGCCTGGGTGCCGACATGAACCTGCGGACCGTGGCCAAGGCGGGCCTGCACGGCCTGGGCTACACGGCCCTGAGCCTGGTCCTGGTCCTGGCCCTGGGTCTCTGGCTGGCGCGGCTCCTGAAGGTGGACAGAGAGGCGGGCCTGCTCATCTCCGTGGGCACAGCCATCTGCGGCGGCAGCGCCATCGCCGCCGTGGCGCCGGTGATCCGGGCCCGGGATCAGGCCATCTCCGTGGCCCTGGCCACAGTGTTCCTCCTCAACGCCGCCGCGCTCGTGATCTTCCCGCCCATCGGCCATGCCGCGGCTCTTGGCCAGGACGCCTTCGGCCTCTGGTCAGCACTCGCCATCCATGACACCAGCTCCGTGGTGGGCGCGGGCCTGGCCTATGGGCCCCGGGCCCTGGAAGTGGCCACCACCGTGAAGCTGGCCCGGGCCCTGTGGATCGTGCCGCTCACCCTGAGCCTCGGCTGGCTCATCGCCCGACGGGAACCGGCTTCGGCCGGTGCGCCGCCGGTCAAGAAACCCTGGTTCATCGCCGGTTTCCTGGCCATGGCCGCCCTCGTCACCTTCGTGCCGGCGCTCCATGCGCCCGGGCACCTCGTCGCCGCGACCGCCCGCCGGGTGCTGGTGCTCACGCTCTTCCTCATCGGTGCCGGCCTCAGCCGGGAGGCCTTGCGCGACGTGGGCCTCCGCCCCTTCCTCCAGGGCCTGGCGCTGTGGCTGATCGTGGGCTCGCTGGGGCTGGGCGCCGTGAAACTGGGGCTGCTCACAGTGGGATGATCCGGTTCCCGGGTTTTTGAAGGGGAACCGCAGATGACGCAGATGGACGCAGATGCGCCATGACTCGCCTTGAGAATCCCTTGGGGGGTCACGAAGAAGCCGGCTTTCATCTGCGGAATCTGCGTCATCTGCGGTTTCAAGTTTCAGTTCCCCTTTTCGTCCCCGATACTGCAAGTCCGATCGATCGAGGTGTTCATGATCCGCCCCTTCCAAGGCATGGTCCCCAAGCTCGGCGCGCGCGTGTTCCTGCCGGACAGCGCGCTGGTGCTGGGCGATGTCACCATCGGCGACGACGCCAGCATCTGGTTCAACTGCGCCATCCGGGGCGACGTGAACTGGATCCGCATCGGGGCCCGCACCAACATCCAGGATGCCTGCTGCCTGCACGTGACGAATCAGAAGTGGCCGCTACTGATCGAAGAGGAGGTGAGCATCGCCCACAACGTGATGCTGCACGGCTGCACCATCCGGAAGAACGCCCTCATCGGCATGAGCACCACCATCATGGATGGCGCCGAGATCGGCGAGGGCTGCCTCGTGGCCGCGGGGAGCCTGGTGCGCGAGGGGTTCAAGGCGTCGCCCCACAGCCTGGTAGCGGGCTGGCCGGCGGAAGTAAAAGGCCCCCTCAGCGAGAAACAGCGCGAGCTCGTGGCCAGTGTCTGGACCCGCTACGTGCGCTACAAGGAGGCCTACTTCGCCGATGGCTGGCCCATCGCCGAGGCCCCCATCGCTGGATCCCCCCGGCCCGGTTTCGCCGAGGGGCATCCGTTTCCATGAACCTCTAGGGTCTGTTTTCAAAGTGGGGTGTGGCCGCGCAAGGGGCGCCGCCCAAGCGAGGCCAGGAAAGCGACGAAGGCGATAGCGGCACTATCGGCGAGGAGCTTGACGCAGGATCGCGCAGGGCGCCGCCCCTTGCCCTCCGGGACGGTGGCCAGCCGCACCCCTGGCTGCGTTGCCAGCCTCGAACGATGTCCCGCATCGCCCTTCGGCCGCCGCCTTGCCATGAGCGCGGCTGGCCGCCGTCGCGGCTCGCATCCACTTTGAAAACAGACCCTAGTGTTGAGGGGCTGGCGTCTCCACCGGCGGGTTCACCACCATCCACCCATCCTCGGTGCGCCCCTGAACCTGCTCCTGGACGTGTGTAACCACCTGGCGTTCGAGGACCTTCTCCTCTCCCCCGCGGCGCGTCCGGGCTTGGAGCTTGATGGACCATGTGGTGACGCCGTTCTCATGCTCCTGGTCCGCATAGACCATGACCGCACCGGGGGCGCCGGTGCGTCCGGACTGGACCGCCGGCACCTTCGGATCCACGGGATTCTTCAGTGCCTGCACTTCGGGGTCCTTCAGCAACTCCTGGATGATGGCGTCCTGGGGCGTGGGCCGACCGGGGTTCCGGACTTGCCAGGCGGACACAGCGGCTTCGGCCTTGGCCTGCACCAGGTCGAGGGCGTGCTGGACGACCATGGCGCGCGCGTGCTCCCGCTGAGACAGCACAGCCGGAATGGCGATGGCGCTGACGATGCCCACGAAGGGCAGCATCACCACAGGCAGCACCAGGCCGATGATGCCCGTCACCAGGCCCGTGGCCGGCACGGGCGCGTAGGCCTGGGGATCGGCCTTGACCAGGCGCTTGGCCTTGCCCTGCTGCACCAGGGCCACGATGCCGAGGATGATGGCCACGGGAATGCCCACACAGGTGAGGGCGAAGACGATGGCGAGAATGCCGCAGATCTTGGCGGCGCCTGCGCCAGGAGCCTGTGGAAGCGGGGAAGCGGGGAAGCGGACATGGAGATCTCCGATGGTTTCCGCCAGCCTTCCACACCCGGTGCGAATCCCTCAAGCCTTTTCGGCTTACCACTCCCCATTCTTTCGCCATACCGCTAGACTCTCGGGATCATGTCCCCCCTGCTGATTCTCCGCGTCCACGCTGATCTGCGCCTTGGGCTGGGCCATGTGGCCCGGGCGCTCGCCCTCCAGGAGACCTGGCGCGCCCTCGGCGGCCAGGCCTGCATCGCCGTGTCCGGCGATGACCGGGCCCGTCGGGTCGGAGGCGGCACCCACCCCTTCCTGGACCAGCTCCTGCCCTGCGAGGCCGTTTACCTGGGCGAGTCGATCCATGCGCCGCTGCCGGCGGATCTGAAGGCCCGGGGCGCGGTCGCGCTGGTGGACCAGTGGGACACCAGCACCGCCTTTCTCCAGAGCCTGCGGCCCATGAAGGTGGCCGTGATGGAGGACGACACGGATGCCCACGAAACGGCGGACCTGCTCTTCCAGCCCTTCCTGGAGGGCGTGCGCTGGCCCGACCATCCCGTGAAGGTGGTGGGTGGGTGCAAGGTGCGGCCCTACGAAACGACCTCCGGCGCCTGCCGCGTGGTGCGTGGATCGACCTTCATCGTGGTGGATAAGACGGCCCTGGAACTCCGCCCCAAGCGGATGCCCATGCAGCCCCTGGCGGTCCACAAATTGCTCATCACCTTCGGCGGCAGCGACGGACCGAACCTCGCCCAGAAGGCCTTCGACACCCTGGCCCGCCTCGCGGCAGAGGATCGGTGGCGGGGCGCCTGCACCCTCCTGGCCCCCAACGGCATCCAGGGCGAACCCTTCCCGGGCTGCACCGTGGTCCGCAGCCTTCCCGGCCTCACCCGGCGCATCCCGAACTACGACGCCATCTGGTGTTCCGCCGGCGTCACGCTGGCCGAAGCACTCTGCATGGGCATCCCCGCGACCGTCTGGGGGCAGAACGAGCGGCAGCACACCATCCTGGCGGACCTGGCCATGGCCAACGGCTGCTTCGATCTGGGCGTGGGCCCCGAGGCCGACCTCGCCATCGTGCGGGAGGCCCTGGCCCAATGGCTGGGGCCCGAAGGCCAGGACAACCGCCAGGAACAGGTCCGCGACGGCATGGCCTTGGTGGACGGCCTGGGCGCATCGCGCATCGCGCAGGAACTGTGGCGGATGGCCACGCCCCAGGCCTGAAATCCCGGCTTGACCCTCCCGGCCACCAGCGATAAGCTTTCCCTTCTGTGGACTCGCCGCCCGTAGGGTGGTGTCTTCGCAGCCCGATGTGATCCCGGAGCAGGCCATGAGCACGTACTTCCCGAAAGCCAACGATCTGAAGCGCCAGTGGTTCCTGGTGGATGCCACCGGCATTCCCGTAGGCCGCCTGAGCACCGCCGTGGCGGATGTCCTCTCCGGCAAGAACAAGCCGACCTGGACGCCCTTCCTCGACACCGGCGACCACGTCATCGTCATCAACGCCGAAAAGGCGGTGCTGACCGGCAAGAAGGGCGTGCAGAAGATGTATCGCCGAACCACCACCCAGCCCGGCTCCATGAAGGAAGTCCGCGCCGAGGTGATGAAGACCACCTTCCCCGAGCGCATCATCGAGAGCGCGGTCAAGGGCATGCTGCCCAAAGGCCCCCTCGGCCGGGCGATGTACCGCAAGCTCAAGGTCTATGCCGGCCCCGAGCACGAGCAGGCCGCCCAGCAGCCCCAGATCATGACCATCCAGAAGTAGAGGCGAGGATCCCATGGCCATTCCCCAGAACTACGGAACCGGTCGCCGCAAGAGCGCGGCTGCCCGCGCCTTCCTCCGTCCCGGCACCGGCAAGATCACCGTCAACGGCCGCAGCCTCGAGAGCTACTTCCCGAACGCCGTGCTCCGCATGATGGTCCACCAGCCCCTGTTGCTGGCCGACCTCGACGGCAAGTTCGACATGCTCATCAGCGTGACGGGCGGCGGCCCCGCCGGCCAGGCTTCGGCCATCCGCATGGGCATCTCCCGCGCCCTGCTGAGCTACAACGAGCAGTTGAAGTCCCTCCTGCGCGGCGCCGGCCTCCTGACCCGCGACCCCCGCATGAAGGAACGCAAGAAGCCCGGTCGCAAGGCCGCGCGGCGCCGCTTCCAGTTCAGCAAGCGCTAACTTTTTTCGGCTACGCCGAAAAAAGCATCGGAAAAGATTTACCAGGGGGCTGCGGCCCCCTGGGTTTTACCGGGCCGCCCCGGCACAAGCAGGAAAGCGGCCGATTCGAGGCGGAATCCCCGCCTTTCATCCCACCCGCGGCGTCCTTCAAACATCGCCGCTTGACCAGGGAGGCCAGCATGGCTGCCATCCAGATGAAGGAACTCCTCGAGGCCGGTGCCCACTTCGGGCACCAGACCAAGCGTTGGAACCCCAAGATGAAGAAGTACATCTTCGGGGCGCGCAACAGCATCTACATCATCGACCTCCAGAAGACCCTGCGCCTCTGGAACACCGCCGCGAACTTCCTGACCAAGGCCGCTGGCGAGGGAAAGAATTTCCTCTTCGTGGCCACCAAGCCCCAGGCCCAGGAGCTCATCGCCGAGCAGGCCGGCCGCTGCGGCGCCTACTACGTCAACAACCGCTGGCTGGGCGGCATGCTGACCAACTTCTCCACCATCAAGAAGAGCCTCGAGAAGTTCCGCGAGATCGAAGCCACCCTGGCGGATCCCGCCCGCACGGCCCTGCTCTCCAAGAAGGAACTGCTCACCCTGAACCGCACCCGCCTGAAGCTCGAGGCTTCCTTCCACGGCATCCGCGACATGCGTTCGCTGCCCGACATCATCTTCGTCATCGATCCCCATCGCGAGGACATCGCCGTCACCGAAGCCAAGAAGATCGGCATCAAGGTCGTGGGCATCGTGGACACCAACTGCGATCCCGACATGGTGGACTACGTGATCCCCGCCAATGACGACGCCATCCGCTCCATCCTGCTCTTCTCCGAGCGCGTGGCCGACTCCATCCTCGAGGGCCGCCAGTCCTTCCGCGACAAGGGCGACAGCGACGAGATGAAGAAGATGATGGCTGAAAAAATGGAAGTGGAAGGTTAGGAGCGAACGATGGCATTCACCGCCCAAGACGTGAAGGCACTGCGCGAGAAAACCGGTCTCGGCATGATGGATTGCAAGAAGGCCCTGGAAGAGAACAACGGGGACATGGAGCAGTCCATCGAATGGCTCCGCAAGAAGGGGATGGCCGCCTCGGCCAAGAAGGCTGACCGCATCGCCGCCGAAGGCATCGTGGAGGCCTACATCCACCCCGGTGGCCGTGTGGGCGTGCTGGTCGAAGTGAACTCCGAGACCGACTTCGTGGCCCGCAATGAGGCCTTCCAGCGCCTGGTGAAGGAGATCGCGATGCACATCGCGGCCGCCGATCCCGCGCCCCGCTTCGTCACCAAGGAAGAGGTCACCCAGGACTTCCTGGAGACCGAGAAGCGCATCGCCATGGAGCAGGCCCTGGCAACCGGCAAGCCCCAGAACATCGTCGAGCGCATCGTCGAAGGCAAGATGAACAGCATCTTCAAGGAGGTCTGCCTCCTCGAACAGCCCTTCATCATGAACCCCGACCTCACCATCCAGCAGTACCTGTCCCAGAAGACCGCGGAGATCGGCGAGAAGCTCAGCATCCGCCGGTTCACCAAATACGTCATGGGCGAGGGCCTCGAAAAGCGCAGCGAGAACTTCGCCGCGGAAGTTGCTGCCGCCAAGTAGCTTTTCATCTGCTACAAAAAGGGCGGCCTCCGGGCCGCCCTTTTTGTAGCTGGTACTAACTTTTGGATTGGAACCTCCATGAGATACAAGCGCATCCTGCTCAAGCTCTCCGGCGAAGCTCTCATGGGCGAGCAGAAGGGCGGCATCGATCCGGCCGTGGTATCGATGATCGCGGACCAGGTGAAGATCCTCCGGGAGATGGGCGTGGAAGTCGGGCTCGTCATCGGCGGGGGCAACATCTTCCGCGGCGTGGCTGGCGCCACCAAGGGCATGGATCGCACCACCGCGGATCACATGGGCATGCTGGCCACCATGATCAACGCCCTGGCCCTCCAGGACGCCCTCGAGCACAAAGGAGTGGATACCCGGACCCTGTCGGGCTTGGAGATGCCCAAGGTGGCCGAAAGCTACATCCGACGCCGCGCCACCCGCCACTTGGAGAAGGGCCGCGTGGTGATCTTCGGTGCGGGCACGGGCAACCCCTACTTCAGCACGGACACCGCCGCCGCCCTGCGCGGCAACGAGATCTGCGCCGAGGTGGTGATGAAGGCCACCAACGTGGACGGCATCTACACCGCCGACCCCAAGAAGGACCCCACCGCCACCAAGTACGACCGCGTCAGCTACCAGGAAGTCCTGGAGAAGGGCCTCAAGGTCATGGACGCCTCGGCCATCGCCCTGTGCATGGAGAACAAGCTCCCCATCCTCGTCTTCGACATGAACAAGCCCGGCAACCTTGTCGCTGCCGTGAAGGGCGACGTGGTCGGCACCCTGGTGGGCTGAGGCCCAGGGTGCTCGCCGACAGAGAGCCGCGGACTGCCAGTGCGAGCCATCGCCCTTCCCGCCTATCGAACGCCACCCCTGTGGCGTTCTCCCGCCCGCGTGGAACGCGGGCGGAGACGGGCCCCTTATGGAAAACAAGCTGCCCATCCTGGTGTTCGACATGAACAAGCCAGGCAACCTGGTGGCCGCCGTGAAGGGCGAGCCCGTGGGGACGCTGGTTTCCTGACGGGCATCCGTCACACTGGGGCATGGCCCGGTTCCCGAACCTCCCTGATGCCACGGTCCTCACGGACCCGGAGGCACTGGAGCCCTACCGCCGCGATGAATCCCACGTGCAGGGGAGCCTGCCTCTGGCCGTGGTGCTGCCCAGGGGCCCGGCAGCCCTGAAGGATCTGGTGCGCCTGGCCAAGGCCGAGGGCTTCGGCCTGGTGCCCCGGGGCGCGGGCACCGGCAAGACGGGCGGCTGCGTGCCCGTGGGCGAACGGGCCGTGATCGTGGACTTCTCCGCCTGGCGCGGCGAGCTCCGCCTTTCGCCCCAGGACCTCTGCCTCAGCGCCCCCGTGAGCGCTCCCCTGCGCGAGGTGAAGGCCACGGCCGCGACCCATGGGCTGTTCTACCCGCCGGATCCCAACTCCTGGGAGAGCTGCGCCCTGGGCGGCACGCTCGCCACCAACGCCGGCGGGCCCAACGCCTGCAAGTACGGCATGACGCGCCATTGGGTGCTCTCGGTGGATGCCCTGCTGGATGACGGCGAGGTCCACACCTTCGGCATCCACAGCGTGAAGGCCAACGCGGGCCCCGCCCTGGGCCAGCTGCTCATCGGCAGCGAAGGCATCTTCGGCTTCATCGTGGGCGCCACCCTGCGCCTCATCCCCCTGCCCCGGGAACGCGCCACCCTGCTGCTGCCCGCGACGCGCTGGGAGGATCTCCTGGACCTGCCGGGCCGCCTCTTTGCAGCGGGCTACCTGCCCAGCGCCTTCGAGTTCTTCGATCCCGCCGTGCTGGCGGAGCTGCGCGCCCACGGGCCCGAGGAGGCCCGGCGCCTGCCCGGCGAGGCCCTGGCCATCCTGGAATTTGATGATCGCGGCTGCACCGCCGGGCCCTTCCTCGAAGGCTTGATGGACCTGCTGGGACCCATGGCCGAGAACCTGGAGATCGCCTCGGACGCCCGCCAGCGGGCGGGCATCTGGGCCGTTCGCCGCATGACCAGCGCCTTCCTCAAGGAGCGCCATCCGAAAAAGGTCAGCGAGGATATCGTGGTGCCCCGCAGCCGCCTGCGCGAGTTCTTCGCGGGCCTGGAGCGCCTGGCCATCCCCAGCGTGACGTACGGCCACCTGGGCGACGGCAACCTGCACGTGAACCTGCTGGGCGCCGGCGAGACCGATCCCGTCGCGCTCGAACAGCAGCTCATGGATCTGTTCCGTCTGTCCCTGTCCCTGGGCGGCACCCTCAGCGGCGAGCACGGCATCGGCCTATCCAAGCGCGACGCCTTCCTGGCCCTGACCGATCCAGGCCAGATCCAGGCCCTGCGGGCAATTAAGCAGGCCTTGGATCCCTGTGGCATCTTCAACCCTGGCAAAGTCATCTGAAGGGGGTTCCCATGCCCAAGCAGTCCCTCGTCCTCGGTCATCGCGGCCTGTCCGCGAAGCATCTGGAGAACAGCATGGAGGCCTTCCGTGCGGCGCTGGCGGCGGGCATGGCGGGCTTCGAGCTGGATGTGCAACCCACCCGCGATGGCGTGTGCGCCGTGCTGCACGATGAGGATCTGGCCCGCACCGCGAACGGGTCGGGCATCCTGCGGAAGATGAAGGCCGCCGAACTGCCGCCCCTGAAGAACGGCGAGCCTATGCCACGGTTGGCGGACGTGCTGGAGCTGCCCGCGAAGCTCATCAACGTGGAACTGAAGGGTGAACCCGGCTGGCAGCAGGCCCTGGCCACGGTGGAGGCCGCCGAGGCCCTGGACCGCGTGCTCTTCAGCAGCTTCGAGCACAGCGAGGTGCTCCAGCTCTGGGCCTCCTGCGAAACCGCCCGTTGCGGGTTCCTGTGGGAGCTGGATGAGGCCATGGATCTCAGCGCCGAGGAACTGGCCGACCTGCCCGAGGCCCTCTGGCTCCACCCGCCCCTCAAGGCCGTGAAGGCCAAGCCCGAACTATGGGCGCCCTACGCGGACCGCCTGGCCATCTGGGACATGGAGGCCCCTGCTGAGGCGAAAGATCTGCCCTTCACCCCCGCCGTGCTCATCGCCGATGGGATCTGAGACCAGCTTCAGCGTGGTGGACTCGGGCGACGGCCTGGGCCCGTTCTGGCGCAGCCTGGGAGACCTCTGGTTCTTCGGCCGGCTCGGCAACCTCTGGTTCTCCACCCTGGCGGACACGGAGGCCGGCCGCAGCCAGGTCAAGCAGGCGGCCGAGGACCACGAGGCCCTGAAGGGCACCCGGCCCTACACCCAGGTGCTCCAGGCCATCCTCGACGACCCCCATTACCGGCTGGTGGATCAGGACCCGGCCCTGGGGGAGCAGGTGCTGATCCATGCGGCCTGTTTCGATGCGACCTGGATCCTGATGCGCGGGAAGGCGCTGGCTCAGGCCCGCTACCTCCGCCTCTACTGCGTGAGCCGCTTCAAGCCCTTCCGGCAGGTCTACACGTTCGATTTGGCTTCCAACAAGATCACGCGCCACAGCCTTCTGGCTGGCCAGTGGCACCGCGAGGTGCCCTACGCCCTCTGGTGATGGCCGGGATCGTCACATCAACCGCCGCTTCAGCGCCGCCTGATCCGCGGCCAGAGGCTCGCAGAGCAGGGGCCGGTCTAGCAGGTCGCTGAGGGCCTTGGGCAACGGGATCTCGCGACCCAGGGCGGGTTCCAGGGACTCGCGGAACTTGGCGGGGTGGGCGGTGGCCAGGAAGATGCCCTGCTCGCCTTCGCGCAGTTGCGCCTGGAGCACGCCGCAGGCCACGGCGCCGTGGGGATCGGCGAGGTAGCCGTCGCGGTCGAGGTCGAGGACGGTCTGCCGCGTCTCCGCGTCGGTGCGGGCGCCCCAGCGCAGGGCCGCGGCCATGGCGTCATGATCCCCCTTGAACAGCGCGTGGATGCGCTCCCAGTTGCTGGGGGCGCCCACGTCCATGGCGTTGGAGAGCGTCGCCACCGAGGGCCGGGGGCGGTACTCGCCGGTATCGAGGTAATCGGGCACCACCCGGTTGGCGTTGGTGGCCACCACGAAACGGCTGATGGGGGCGCCCATGGCCTGGGCCAGCAGGCCCGCATAGAGGTTGCCGAAGTTGCCGCTGGGCACCGCCACCGTCAGCGGAGTGCCAGCCTGTGCCTGGGCGGTGGCTTCGAAGTAGTAGAGCAGCTGCGCCAGGAGCCGGGCGATGTTGATGCTGTTGGCGGAGGTGAGGCCCAGGCCGCCCACGAGATCGGGATCCTCGAAGGCCCCCTTCACCAGGCGCTGGCAGTCGTCGAAAACCCCGTCAACCGCCAGGGCCAGCACGTTGCCGCCGCAGGTGGCGAACTGGCGCTCCTGCAAGGGCGACACGCGGCCCGCGGGATAAAGCACCACCACACGCACGCCCTGGAGGCCCAGGAACGCGCTCGCCACGGCGGCGCCCGTGTCGCCGGACGTGGCCGTCAGCACAGTTCGTGGCTTTCCTCCCGCATCAAGGGCCAGCACCCGGGCCAGGAAGCGCGCCCCGAAATCCTTGAAGGCCAGCGTGGGCCCGTGGAACAGCTCCAGGGCGGAGATCCCCGGAAGCACCGGCACCAGAGGCGCGGGGAAGGTGAAGGCCGAGCGGGCCAGCCCTTCCACTGCTGGCCGGGGTAGCTCGTCTCCGAGGAGGTGGTGCAGGATCTCCACGGATCGGGGAAGGAAGTCTAGCTTCAGAAGGTCCGCGACGTCGGTGAACCGCGGGATCTCCACGGGGGCGAAGAGACCGCCGTCCGGCGCGAGGCCCATGCGGGCGGCCTCCAGGAAGGTGGCCCGGATGGCGGGATTCCGGGTGCTGGCGAGCTTCATGGGTGGGCCTCCAAAAGAGGATGGCGGGGCACGGGCGACAGGATGCGGGCGCCTTCCAGATCCAGGGTGCAGACCCACACGCCACTGGCGAGGCCCGCCTTGGTGAAGCCCTGCTGAAGGGCCACGGCGATGGCCCGGGCACCCTCTTCGTCCTCGGCCACGGCAAAAACAGAGGGGCCGGACCCTGACAAGGTGCAACCCAAAGCGCCGGCGGCGAGGGCCCCAGCCTGGGTCGCGCGGAAGCCCGGCACCAGGGGGGCGCGGTAAGCCTCCACCAGAGGATCCCGCAGGCAGCGCGCCAGCAGGGCTCGGTCGCTGGTGTGCAGGGCGTGGACGAAGCCTGCGAGGTTGCCCGCGAAACCCACCGTCTCTCTCCAAGCCGGCCGTTCCGGCAGGGCGGCGCGGCTTTGCGCCGTGGCCAGTTGGTACTCGGGATGCGCCACCACGAGCAGCAGGTCCGTGGGCCAGGGCAGGCGCCGGGCGGCGGGCTTCCCGTCCCGGCCGGGCACCGTCAGCTGGAGGCCGCCCAGCAGGGAGGGCGCCACGTTATCCAAGTGGATGCCACCGCTGGTACTGCCTTCTGCCCGCCCTGCCAGCTCCAGCAGCTCCGGCACGGAGAGGGGATCGCCGCAGAGGGCCTGGAGGGCCGCCAGGGTGGCCACGATGGAACTGGCGCTGGAACCCAGGCCGCTGGCCACGGGCAGCCGCTTCTCCAGACGGATCGCGAAGGGACCCGAGGCGCGGCCCCGCGTCTTCAGCGCCTCCTGGTAGAGGCCTGCGGCCCGCAGGACCAGGTTGGGGCGGGTGTCGCCGATCAGGGCCCCCGCAAAGGGGCCTTCTAGTTGGAAGGAAGCTTCCGACGCCAGCGCGGCATGCACGAAGTCGCCCAGCAGGCTGCCGTCCAGGGGCGCCAAGGCCGCGCCCAGCAGATCGAAGCCCGCTGCGAAGTTGCCGATGCTGGCGGGGGCGTAGGCCGTCACGCCCGCCATGGGAAGGTCGTTGGCCTCCGTCACGAGGGCCTCCGCCGCGAGGGCCGGGCGCCCGAGGGCACCAGGCGAAGCACGTCCGCCAGCACGCCGGCCGCCGTCACCTCCGCGCCCGCGCCATAGCCCCGGATGACCATGGGGTGGGGCTGGTAGCGCTCCGTGAGCAGGGCCAGGGCGTTCTCGCCACCCTTGATGGCCATGAAGGGGTGCTCCGCGTCTACCGGCAGCAGGCCAACGCGACAGCCACTGTCCGAAAGGGAGCCCACGTAGCGCAGGGTCTTCCCTTCGGCCTTCAGGGCGGCCAGCCGCTCGCGGAAGGAGGCGTCCAGCTTCGGCAGCCGGGCCATGAAGGAGGGGATGTCCCCGCTGGCGTCGAAGTCCGCGGGCAGCAGGCCCTCCACCTGCACGTCGGAGAGTTCCAGCTCCATGCCCAGCTCCCGGGCCAGGATGAGGAGCTTGCGGGCCACGTCCATGCCGCTGAGGTCGTCGCGGGGATCGGGTTCGGTGAAGCCGCTCTCCTTGGCGGAGTTCACCGCCTCCGACAGGGGCACGCCCTCGCCCAGGAGGCCGAGGATGTAGGACATGGAGCCCGAGAGGATGCCCTCGGCCCGCAGCACGCGGTCGCCCGTGAGCACCAGGTTCTTCACGGTATCAATGATGGGGAGGCCCGCACCCACGTTGGCTTCGTAGAGGAAGCGCAAGCCCCGCTTGGAGGACCGCTCCCGCAGTTCCCGATGGAACGCCTGGGTGCCGCTGTTGGCCTTCTTGTTGGCGGCCACCACGTGGAAGCCCGCATCGAACAGTTCGGGATACCGCGCCGCCAGCTCGCCACTGGTGGTGCAGTCCACCAGCACGGACAGGGCCGGCGGGCCGTTGCGGACGGCCGCCATCAGGTGGTCCACATCCGTGGCCTCGCCCTGGGCAAGGACCTCGCGCCAGTGGGCCAGGTCGATGCCCTTGGCGTCCAGGTGCATGCGGCGGCTGGTGGCAACGCTCACCACTCGCAGGTCGAGACCCTGCTCCGCCAGCTTGCCGTGCTGCCGCTGGATCTGGCCCAGCAGGCTCCCGCCCACGTTCCCCGCCCCCAGGAGATGCACGTCCACCACCACCTGGGTCCGGAAGAAGCGGCGGTGGATGTGCGGCAGGGCGCGCGCGCCCTCGCCTTCCTCCACCACGGCGGAGATGATGCGTTCGCTGGCTCCCTGGGCGATAGCCACCACGTTGCAGCCCACCTCCGCCAGGGCGTCGAAGAAGGTGCCCGCGACACCGGGCCGGGTGCGCATGCCGTCGCCCACGATGCTGAGGACGGAAAGCCCCTCGCGCAGGTCCAGGGGATCCAAAAATCCCGCCGCCAGTTCCGCCGGGAAAGCCTCCTGGATGGCCGCCACGGCGCCGGGGCCGTCCGCCTTGCGCACGGCGAAGCAGATGGACAACTCCGACGAACTCTGGGTGATGAGCACCACCGAGATGCCCTTGCGCGCCAGGGCGCCGAACACGCGGCCCGCGATGCCGGGCACGCCCAGCATGCCAGGCCCGGTGATGTTCACCACGGAGAGGCCCCGGAGGAAGGAGATGCCCCGCACGCCGCTGGGGGGCGGTGGCACCGACTCGCGGATCACCGTGCCTGGATGGGCGGGATCGAAGCTGCTGCACACCCGCACGGGGATGCCGCGCTCGCGCACGGGGGGGATGGTCTTCGGATGGAGCACCTTGGCGCCGAAGAAGGACAGCTCCATGGCCTCCTCGAAGCTGGCCTCCGGCAGGGGGAAGGCTTCGGGCACCAGGCCGGGATCGGCGCTGTAGAGGCCGACCACGTCGGTCCAGATCTCCAGCAGATCCGCGCCCAGGGCCGCGGCGGCCAGGGCCGCGCTGTGGTCCGACCCACCCCGGCCCAGCGACAGGATGCGCCCCTGCGCGTCGCCGCCGAAAAAGCCCGGCAGCACCCAGAGGCCGCCCTCGCCCGCCTTCACGGCGGCGAAGCGGGCCTCGGTCTCGGCCAGGCAGGGCCGGGCCTGGAGGGGATCGCCCTCCACGCGCACGTGCGCCACGGGATCCAGGTAGCGGGGCCTGAGTCCCCGGGCCGCCAACAGCGCCACGAGGATGGCGCAGGAAGCCCGCTCACCCAGGCTCGCCACCTGGGCCAGCACCGAAGGCGGCCCCTCCTCCAGCAAGGCCATGCCTTGGAGCAGGCGGCGGCCCAGGGCCTCCAGCCCCTCCAATTCATCCCGGAGCGCCTCCGCACCGGCACCCAGTTCTCCCGCCAGGGCCTCCACCACGTCAGCATGGACGTCCCGGAAGGCATCCAGGAGCCGGTCGGCGGCGGCCCGGTCCGGCACCCGGCCATCGTTCACCAGCAGGTTCGTCACCCCGGCCATGGCGGAGGCCACCACGCAGACGCGGTGGGTGGTCCGGGCGGCACCCACCAGGTCCGCCACGACGCGGAGGCGGGCGGCGCCGGCGACGCTGGTGCCGCCGAATTTCATGACGCGGATGGGGGCTGGCTGCATGGTGGGCTCCGGTGGATCAATACAAAAAGCCCCGCGGGGTGCGCGGGGCCAGGTCTGAAGGAAAGGATCAGGTCAGGCGCCGCGCGAAACCGTGGGCGTAATGGTACCGTTGGTGGTGGTCATAAAGCTGGACATGCCCGTACCCGTCGCGGCGAGACGCGAGGCACAAAGGAGCTGTTCAGACAGTCGAACCATGTCAGAAATCATCCTGGAACCTGGCGAAAAGTCAACTAGATTGCTTCACGCGACGGCCCAAAGCCACGCTGCTGCCCAGCCAGAGGCCCGAGCACCCCACCGCCGCCAGGCCCACGGGAATGGCCAGGGCCGCGAAGGCCGTGGGCGCCCAGACGCCCAGCAGATCGCCGCCGCGGTAGATGAAGGTGTCGATGAAGGGTTTGGACTTGTAGCGCTCCTCCGGTCCCAGCGGAATGTAGAGAATCTCCCGGGCGGGCCGGTCCACGGCGTAGTGCAGGCCCCGGCGCAGCACCTGGAACAGCGCCATGACGCCGAAGGTGGGCCAGATCCATAGCGCACCGAAGCCCGCCAGGGTGAGCACCGGCAGGATCGAGAGCACCGCCGGGATGCCCAGGGCCGTGATGAGGCGGCCCGCGAGGAATATCTGAGTCGCCAGGGTGAGCACGTTCACCCAGAGGTCGATGCGGGCGAAGGCCGCCGTGCGCGCCGCCGTGCCGTGGAAGGCCCGTTCCACGATGGCCCCCTGCTGGAGGTAGAGGAAGGTGCTGGTGATCGTGAAGAGCAGCATGTAGGCGCAGATGAGCTGAAGGTAGCGCGAGGTCGCGATGAGGCGCAGGCCCTCCAGCAGGCCCGGGCCTGGTTCGCGCGCCCCGTGGGCCACGTCACCCAGCGCGAAGATCCCCGCCAGGCGCTTCACGCACTGCACCGCCAGTTCCAGTGTCAACACGGAGAGCAGCAGCAGCGAGAGGGGATCCACTTTCAGGACGAATCCGCCCAGGGAGACGCCCTTGGTGAGGACGCCCGTCATGGCCGCGCCGGCGATGGCGCCCAGGGTGCCGCCCGTGGCGATGAAACCGAAGAGGCGCTTGCCCTGGGGCTCGGTCCACACGTCCGACATCAGGCCCCAGAACACGGACACCACGAAGAGGTTGAAGACGCTGAGCCAGATGTAGAAGGCGTAGCCCAGGCCCGTGCCGCCGTGGTTCGGCAACAGACGGAAGGCCAGGAAGAAGGCCAGCATGTTGAGGGCGAAGAAGCGGTAGGCCCAGGGGATGAAGCGCCGGCGCGGCAGCCGCGACACCAGGGCGGCGAAGGCCGGGTTCGCCAGCGCCATGGCCAGCAGCGTGCCCGTCATGAGCCATGGCAGCTTGTCCGCGCCGCGGGCGATGCCCATGGCTTCGCGCACGGGCCGCAGCAGGTAGTAGCCGAAGAGCAGCAGGAAGAAATACAGGGCTGACCAGAGCAGCGCCGGGGCCTCGCCCTCTTCCAACATCACGAGGCGGCGAAGCAGGCGGGCGGGCGTCATGGGCGATCCGGAAAAGATGTTGCGGATGCGAATGGAAGGAGTATATATCGATTCACGATGTATCCATTCCACCCATTCCGCCGGAGGTTTTCATGAGCATCTCCCGTCGCGAGTTCCTCCAGTGGTCCGCCACCGCCTCGGCTTTGGCCGCCACGGGATGCAACCTGTCGACCGTGCCGGCCAAGCCTGCTCCCAAGCGCATCCTCATCCTGGGCGGCACGGGCTTCCTGGGCCCCGCCACCATCGAGATCGCCCAGGCCCGCGGGCACCAGATCACCATGTTCAACCGCGGCAAGACGCGCCCCGGCCTCTTCCCCGGCGTGGAGAAGCTGCATGGCGACCGCGATCCAAAGAAAGGCGAAGGACTGAAGGCCCTGGAAGGCCGCAGCTGGGACACCGTCATCGACAACAGCGCCTACTACCCGCGCATGGTCGCCGCCTCCGCGGGCCTGCTGGCGCCGCATGTGAAACAGTACCTGATCATCTCCAGCATCAGCGCCTACCAGGAGCCCAACCCCGAGAACGGCACTGAAGATGCGCCCCTGGCCACCCTGGCGGATCCCGCGGTCGAGGATATGGGGAAGGATTACGCCAACTACGGCGGCCTCAAGGCCCTCTGTGAGCAGGCGGCCCAGAAGGCCCTGCCCGGCCGCACGGCGGTGATCCGCCCCGGCTACATCGTGGGCCCCGACGATCCCTCGGGCCGCTTCACCTATTGGCCCGTGCGCTTCGACAAGGGCGGTGAGCTCGCCGTGCCCGGCGCCGCCTCCGATCCCGTGGAGATCATCGATGTCCGCGACCTGGCGGCCTGGCTGGTGCACCTCGTCGAGCAGGGCACCGTGGGCACCTTCAACGCCTGCGGCCCTGACAAGCGCCTGGCCTGGGGCAGTCTGGTGGAGGCCTTCCAGAAGGCCGGGAACCCCAACGCCAAGCCGGTCTGGATTCCCACTGACTTCATGGCGAAGCAGAAGGACGTGGACTTCCCCATCTGGGCGCCCTACGCGGGCGAGACCAAGGGCTTCCACACCTGGCGCAACGATCGCGCCGTGAAGGCCGGCCTGCGCTTCCGCCCCGCCCTCGAGACCGTGAAGGACACCCTCGCCTGGTACAAGACCCAGGAGAAGATTGAGAAGGGGCGGAACAAGCTCGCGGGCCCCAGCGCCGAAGCCGAAGCCAAGCTCGTCGCCGTCTGGCGCGAGGCGTCCAGGGCTAAGGGCTGACCTGATCTCCCATCAGTTCTGGATGTAATGCACCAGCTGTTCGATGGTGAACTTCTGGTCGGAGATCATCTCCTTCACCAGATCGCCGATGGACACGACGCCCAGGACCGCGTCGCCCGCGCCGAGCACCGGCAGGTGGCGGACGCGCCGGTCCGTCATGAGCGCCATGCACTCCTCCACAGTCTGGGCCAGCGTGACGCAGCTGACCTTCTCGCTCATGATCTCCCGCACCAGCGTGTCCTTGGAGGTCTTGCCCTTGAGGATGATCTTGCGGGCGTAGTCCCGCTCCGAGAAGATCCCCACCAGGCGGCTGCCCTCCAGCACCAGCAGGGCCCCGATGTCGTGCTGGGCCAGCAGGGTCAGGGCCGTGAGCACCGAATCGTTGGGTCCCACGGTCACCAGGGACTGTTTGCCTTGGATCAACTGGGCGAGTGGTCGCATGCGTGCCTCCCGTGCGTCGGCTGGATGATGAAGGGGATTCGTGGCCCTGACTATACGGCCAAGATCAGATCTATGGACGAGGAATGCAAGGGCGGGCGGCCCCAAGGACCCCTGACATTCTGTCAAGCTCCGACCCACCCGGGTCTTTTCAAATCACCGGGTTGAAGGCACAGCGCTACTCTGGGCGCTGCCTACACATTGGAGAACCCCATGGCCGTCAATCTCAAGGGACGCAGCTTTCTCACCCTCATGGACTTCTCGCCCGAGGAGGTGCGCTACCTCCTGGACCTGTCGCGGGACCTGAAGGCGAAGCGGCGCATGGGCGTCTACAACTACCTGCTCAAGGGCAAGAACATCGTCCTGCTCTTCGAAAAGGCCAGCACCCGCACCCGCTGTGCCTTCGAGGTGGGCGCGCTGGAGGAAGGCGCTCACGTGACGTTCCTGGATTCCGCCAGTTCCCAGGTGGGCAAGAAGGAATCCATCGAGGACAGCGCCAAGGTGCTGGGCCGTTTCTACGACGGCATCGAGTACCGCGGCTTCAAGCAGGAAGTGGTCGAGGCCCTGGCGAAACACAGCGGCGTGCCCGTGTGGAACGGCCTGACGGACACGGACCACCCCACCCAGATCCTGGCGGACTTCCTCACCATCGAAGAACACGTGGCCAAGCCCCTGCACAAAGTGAAGCTGGTCTTCTGCGGGGACATCCGCAACAACATGAGCTATGCCCTGATGTACGGCGCCGCCAAGACGGGCATGCACATGGTGGCCCTGGGTCCCAAGGCCCTGGCGCCCGATCCCAAGGTGCTGGCCGCCGCCCGGGAGGCCGCGAAGCTCACCGGCGCCACCATCGAAGTGACGGACAACGTGGACGCGGCCGTGAAGGGCGCCGATGTGCTCTACACCGATGTGTGGGCCAGCATGGGCGAGGAGGACCAGATCCCCGAGCGCGTGAAGCTGCTCACGCCCTTCAAGGTGACGATGGACATGATCCAGAAGACCGGCAACCCCGATGTGAAGTTCCTCCACTGCCTGCCCGCCTTCCACGACTTCGAGACGAAGCTGGCCAAGGAGATGAAGGAGAAGGGCCACGACATCCGCGAAGTGACGGACGAGGTCTTCCGATCCAGGCACAGCGTGGTCTTCGACGAGGCCGAAAACCGCATGCACACCATCAAGGCGGTGATGGTGGCGACCATCGGGTAGGCTCCCACCTAATCTTTTCCCCCTGGGAGGATCGGCCCCGTTCAGGGCCGATTCTCCTGGTGAAGTGCTATGGTGGGACCACCATTCCAAACGGAGGCACCATGCGCATGGCCCGACTGTTCGTTGTCCCTGTACTCGCGGCGCTTTCCCTGGCGGCCCAGGAGCCCTCTCTTTCTGGCACCTGGACCCAGACAAGGACGGACGATATCGCCGCCGCCATCAACAACACCGTGGCCGGCATGAATTTCATCAAGCGACCCATCGCCCGGGGGCGCCTCACCAAGGTGAACCCCGCCTACAAGAAGGTGATGATCGCGGTCTCCGACAAGGAAGTGGTCGTGAAGTTCGACGAGCGCGCGCCCATACACATGCCCCCCGGCGGCAAGACCGCCCCCTGGACCCGCGAAGATGGCGACAAGTTCATGGTGGCCGCCCAGGTCAGCAAGGATCAGATGATCCAGACCTTCAAGAACGAGGACGGTGAGCGCACCAACGTGTTCCGCATGAGCCCCGACGGCAAGTCCCTCACCATGACCGCCACCGTGAAGAGCCCCCAGCTGCCCAAGCCGCTGACGTATTCGATCAGTTTTGGGCGGTAGGACCCTGCTCCTGGGCCGCCGGTTCGTGGGTCCGGGATTCCGGTGGAGCGACTCATGAAGCTCGCGGCACGGTTCATCGCCCTCCCCATGGTCGCGATCCTGGCTTCATGCCAGCGGTCGCCGCTCTCCCTTCCAGCACCGAGCGATGCGAACGCCAAGATCGTCCTTGGTTTCCTCAATGCCTATGGCCGCCAGGACCTGGATGGGATGATGCGGTACCTGGACGAGGATGCCGTCTTCCGCGGATCGGGCGCGCCTCTGCCCAAGGCAAAGATCCGGGACTTCTTCCAGGCCACCTTCCGGAAATATCCGAACCTGCGGGTCGAGGTTACGTCCGTGACGGTCATCCAGGGTGCCGTCCATGCCGCCGTCAAAGTCGAAACCGACGTCATCTGGGCCGATACCTGGATCTTCGAGATGGGGAACCACAAGATCCACGCCTACTCGCTCGCCTCCGGCCGGCGCCAGGTCCCCCGGGTCACTTCGTCATCGTGATGGCATCCAGCTCGCGCCCTTCGGCGTCGAGCTGACGCAGCCTCAGTTTCTTCGCTTCCACATCCAGCACCGTGAAGGAGTGCTTGTCGGACACGAAGGCGCGGGTCCAGGGCTGCCAGCTGGCCTTGGTGCCGGTCTGCCAGGGGTCGTAAAGCTCCGCGCCCCCGGCACCCGTCACGATGTGGATGATGCCCTTCGCGCGCGTGGCCGTCTTGCCGTCGAAGGCCTCATCCACGGTGAAGGTGCCTTCGACCGGCTTGCCGCGGGGACCGGCTTTGGTGGGTTTGAAGCGGATGGGCGCGGTGCGCTGGTAGTTGTGAACATGACCCGCCAGCACCAGATCCACGCCGTACTGTTCGAGGATGGGGCTGATGGGGCGCATCCACTGGTCGTCCATGTGGCTGCGCGAACTCTGGAACAGGGGATGGTGCAGGGTGACGATGCGCCAAGCGGCGCCCTTGGCGGCCTTCAGATCGGCCTCCAGCCAGGCTTTCAGGACGGGGCTCTCCCAGTCTGTATAAACGTTGGAATCCAGCACCGTCCAGTGGACCTTGCCGTAGTCGAAGCTGTAGCTGGCCATGCGGGGGAAGGCCGGGCCCGAAGCCGCCACCACGGCATCGTGCACCCTCGCCACGGCGGGGGCGGCGTTCGGTGCGCCTGGCTTCAGAGCCGGTCCGTTCATGGGCAGGGACCAGTAGGCGAAGTAGGCCAGCGTATCGGGCCAGCGCTGTAGGTCCCAGGGCACGTCATGGTTGCCCGGCACGCCGAGGAAGGGCACGGTCCGGAGCAGCGGAACTTCGTCACTGTTGTAGACAGGGAAGAACACCGCGCGATATTCGGAAGCCCGCCCCCGGGGGTAGACCAAGTCCCCGGTGATGAAGACCGCATCGGGTTTCTGGGCCGCCACGGCCTTGGCGATGGCGGCCTGTTCCTTGGAGCCGTCCGCCGCGTCGCCAAACACGATCATGCGATGGCTTCTCGGCTTGCGTGCCTGCGCGCCGGCCTCGAACACCACCGCTCCATTCAGCGTCACGCGGTAGGGCACCCGCACGCCGGGCACGAGGTTCCGCAAGGTCGTGCGGTAGATGCGATGCGCCGGTAGCGGTGGCGCATCCAGACGGCTGAACGTGGGTGTGGTCTGGGTGATCCAGCCGCGGGCGCCCTTCACTTCCACCGTCCAGGCCACGTCCCGATCCTCGGCGTGCCACAGCAGGTCCAGGCGCTCCTTCGCCGCGGGCCGCGGCGCGTCGCCCAGCTGAAGGTAGGGCTTCACCAGGAAGGCGTCCTGGGCTGAAAGGAACGCTGTGAGGAGGAGGAGCAGCAGCAGGGTTCGCATGAGGCATTATTCCAGCTTCAGAAAAGGGCGCCGCTGGCGCCCTTTTCTGAAGAGAGGAAAAGTCGGAAAAGCTAGTGCGCACCGACCGTGGACAGCAGGCGGGTGCCCGTGGCGTAGCAGGTCTTGTGGGTGATGTGATGCTCGAACTCGTGGCGGAACTTCTGGAGGGCGGAGTCCATGGGGCCGCAGGCGGCATCACCCAGGGGACAGAGGGTGCGCAGGCCGATGCGGGGCGTGAGGCTGGCCAGCAGGTCCAGATCCTCCATGCGGCCCTGGCCGTGCTCGATGCGGTAGAGGACCATCTCCATCCAGTTGCAGCCTTCGCGGCAGGGCGTGCACTGGCCGCAGCTCTCGTGGGCGTAGAAACGGATGAGGCGCAGCGTGGCCTGCACCATGCAGGTGTCCTCGTCCATGACGATGAGGCCGCCGGAACCGGCCATGGATCCGCGGGCCTTCACAGTGTCGAAGTCCAGGGGACAGTCGAAGTCCTTCTCATCGAACATGGGGGCGCTGGCGCCGCCGGGGATGATGGCCTTGATCTTCTTCCCCGTGCTGGAGCCGCCCGCCAGCTCGTTCACCACGAAATCCATGGGCGTGCCCAGGGGCAGTTCGAAGAGGCCGGGACGCTTCACGTGGCCGCTGACGCCGAAGATGCGGGTGCCCGTGTTCTTGGGGGTGCCCAGCTTGGCGTACTCGGCGCCGCCCATGCGGAGGATGGGGGGCACGGCCGCCAAGGTCTCCACGTTGTTCACGGTGGTGGGTTGGCCGAAGGCGCCCTTGGCCGCCGGGAAGGGCGGCTTCACGCGGGGTTCGCCGCGGCGGCCCTCCAGCGAGTTCAGCAGGGCCGTCTCCTCGCCGCAGATGTAGGCGCCGGCGCCGCGGTAGACCAGGATGTCGTAATCCCAGCCCGTGCCCAGGATGTTCTTGCCGAGGTAGCCGGCATCGCGGGCCTGCTGAAGCGCGGCTTCGAGCTTCTCGATGAGCCACAGGAACTCGCCGCGGATGTAGACGAAGCCGAGCTTGCACTGCATGGCCCAGCCGCCGATGATCATGCCCTCGATGAGCTGGTGGGGGTTGTACTCGAGGATGGCGCGGTCCTTGAAGGTGCCGGGTTCGCCCTCGTCGCCGTTGCAGACCAGGTAGCGGGTGAACTTCCGTTCGGGCGTGTCCTTGGGCATGAAGGACCACTTCAGGCCACAGGGGAAACCGGCGCCGCCGCGGCCCCGGATGCCGGAGGCCTTCATCTCATCGACCACGGCCGTGGGCTCCAGCTTCAGCGCGGCCTTCAGGGCCACGTAGCCTTCGTGCTTCTGCTCGTAGGCCTTGAGCTGCCAGTTGTCCAGGTCGCCCGCGCCGCGGAGCATCAGGTTCGGGAACTTGTCCGTGCCGAAGCCGGGGAAGGTGTAGATCTGGGGATCGCGCTTGGTGCGGATGGCGGCCATTGGGTTACCTCGATTGGCTGCGAAGACGGCTTTGCCGGCTGAGTAGCGGGGGCCAGGGGGAACATCGCGAGCCACGCGAGCAGGCAGTTCCCCCTGACAGCATCAATTCGCCCAGGGGCGATAGTCGCCACGCTTACAGGCTTCCATGACCTCGACGAGCATCTTCTCGTCCACGAACTCGTCGTAGACATCGTGATTCACCTGCACGCAGGGGCCGCTGCCGCAGCCAGCGAGGCACTCGACCTCCTCCACGCTCCACATCCCGTCAGCGCTGGGGCCCTGGCCCGGGTTCACGCCGGTCTTCTCGCAGACCTTCTCCAGGAGCTGGGCGGCGCCGCGCAGGGCGCAGCTGATGTTGGTGCAGACCGAGAAATGGAATTTCCCGACCGGCGCCTTCTGATACATCGTGTAGAAGGTGGCGACGCCGAAGACATGGCCCTCGGGGATGCCGATGGCCTTCGCCACGGCCTTCATGGCCGACAGGCTCACGAAGCCGAACTCGCGTTGGGCGATGTGCAGGGCTGGCAGTGTGGCCGCGAGCTTGTCGGGGAACTTGGCCATGATGGCCTGGATCTCCGCCAGGGCCTCGGGGCTGAATTCCTTTCGCTCGGATTCCGGAAGCCGCAGGCCCGGGGCCATGGGCTCGTTCGCGGTGTCGGGAGGCAGGGGATGATTCATGGGCGCGCTCGCATGAAGGCCCAGTGTAGAACGCCAAGCCAAGCCCGACAATGCCGCGATGAAGCCAGGCGGGATGCACCGCAAGAAAGGGCCCGCAGGGCAACGTGGTTCGTTGTTCAAGGGACCTGACGCCGCGGGGTGCCCGCCTGGCTTCATCCCTCCGGGCGAGGGGCGGCGGGCGTCGCGATGCGGCGTCACGCTCGTCGCGCGTAGTACCCGCTACGCTTCGACTCGCGTTCCTCGCCTCACTCGCCCGGCACCCCTCGCGCGGCACCGTGGGGCTTGGTTTGGCGTTCTTCGCCCGAAACGGAAAGGGGGCACCCAGCCAAAGCGGGTGCCCCCCATCACGAACGGGATGATTGAGTTACTTCTTCGCGACCGGAGCGACCTTGCCGGCTTCGGCGTTCAGGCTGATGGCGACGGACTCGCCGATGACGCCGGGGAAGGTCTTGATGCCGTACTCATTGCGGTTCAGGGTCAGGGCGCCGTCGATGAAACCGGCCACCACGCTGCCGGGGGTCATGCCGGCCTGGGTCCCCGCGTTGGTGATGGGGAAGGTGATCTGCTTCGTCACACCGTGCAGGGTGAAGTCGCCGGTGATCTCCAGCTTGCCCTTGGCCACTTCCTTCACGATCGTGCTCTTGAAGGTGATGACGGGGAACTTCGCCACGTCGAAGAAATCGGGGGACTTCAGGTGCTTGTCCCGGGCCTCGTTGTCCGTGGTGAGGCTGGCGGCGTCGATCGTCACGTCCACGCTGGACTTGCTGATGTTGGAGGTGTCCACCTTGATGGTCCCCTCGAACTTCGTGAAGCGCCCGCTCACCTTGGCCAGCAAGTGGCTGACCTTGAAGCTCACTTCGCTGTGGACGGGGTCGATCTTATAGGTGTCCTCGCCGGCCAGGGCGGGCAGGGCCGCCAGGACGAGGGTGGCGAGCAGGGTGCGGAAGGGGTGGCGCATGGAACCTCCAAAGAATAGGTGTTTCACCATGCAATTCAGTCTAGGCCGTTTTTAAGAAGTTGCAACACCTTTTTTGAAAATATGTCAATCTGAGTCCGCAGAGGTCGGGTCATGCACATCCGCGAAGAACTCCAGATCACCAAACCCCTCGAACCAGGCCATGAAGTGGCTCTGGCGATCCTCCTGACCCGGGAGTACGTGGCCCGCCTCTTCGACCAGGCCCTCTACGAGCCGGAGGATCTCTCCGACCAGCAGTTCAACGTGCTGCGCATCCTCAAGGGCGGCGGCAAGGATGGCTACCTGGTCAAGGACATCCGCTGCCGGATGATCTACCGGTTCGCCGACGTGCCCCGTCTCGTGAACCGCCTGGAGGCCCGGGGCCTGGTGAAGCGCTGCGAGAACCCGGCCGACCGGCGGGGCAGCCGCGTCCAAATCACGGCCAAGGGCCTGGCCCTGGAGGCCCGGATGCACGACCGCCACCAGGCTCTCAGCCTACAGGTGGACCGCTGCCTCAGCGCCGAAGAGCGTGATCAACTTCTGGCCATGTTGGAGCGCCTGCGGGATGACTACCGGACCCAGCTGGAGGCCCTGGGGAAGTAGCCACGCTGCTCGGCGCGCCAGCGGTCGAGCTCACCCGCAATGATTCTCACTCGGCGCGTGGCGCCTCGCCCTTCGGGCGGTGCCTCCGGCACCGTGGGACTCGCTATGCTCGTCCTCATCGCGCCAGTGCCGTTTAGGGCAGTGGCTCATTAGCGGTCGAGTTCGCCTGCAATAATATTCATGGCGCCAAGCACCGCGACGGCGTCGGCGATGAGGCAGCCCTTCACCTGGTCGTGGAAGCTGCTGAAGATGGGGAGGCAGGGGGGGCGGACCCGGATGCGGTAGGGGTTCTTGCCGCCATCGCTCACGATGTAGAAGCCGAGCTCGCCGTTGGCGGCTTCGGTGGCGCTGTAGACCTCACCGACAGGCATCTCCATGCCGTGCATGATGAGCTTGAAGTGGTGGATGAGGCTTTCCATCCGCGTATAGACCTTCTCCTTGGGAGGTAGGGCGATCTTGGGATCGTCCACGTTGACCGGGCCGGGCTCGAGGCGGTCCAGCACCTGGCGGATGATGCGCAGGCTCTGGCGCATCTCCTCGATGCGGACCAGGTAGCGGTCGAACACATCGCCGGTGGTGCCCACGGGAACATCGAAGTCGTAGGTCTCGTAGCCCAGGTAGGGCTGGGCCTTGCGGAGATCCTGCGGCACGCCCGCGGCGCGGAGGCAGGGGCCGGTGTAGCCCCAGCTCACGGCGTCCTCGGGGCTGATGGCGCCGATGCCCTTGGTGCGGTCATGCCAGATGGGGTTGTGGGTGAGGAGCCGCTCGCACTCGTCCACGGAGGCCTGGCATTCCACCAGGAAGCGCTCGCAAAGGGGAACGAAACCTTCGGGGATGTCGCGGAAGAGGCCGCCAATGCGGGTGAAGCTGGTGTGCAGGCGCTGGCCGGCAGCCATCTCGAAGAGGTCGTAGGCGGTCTCGCGCTGCTTGAAGAGGTAGAGGAAGGCCGTGAAGGCGCCGATGTCCACGGCGTTCACACCCACGCAGACGATGTGATCGGCGATGCGGGCCAGCTCGGAGACCAGCACCCGGATCTGCTGGGCCCGCTTGGGGATCTGGATGCCCAGCAGCTTTTCCACGGCGCAGGCGTAGCCCACGTTGTTCATGATGGAGCTGCAGTAGTTCAGGCGGTCCGTGAGGGGGATGAACTGCTGGTAGCTGAGGTTCTCGCCCAGCTTCTCCACGCCGCGGTGGAGGTAGCCGATCTCCGGCGTGGCCTTGCAGATGGTCTCGCCCTCGAGTTCGAGGATGATGCGCAGGGTGCCGTGGGTGGTGGGATGCGAGGGCCCCAGGTTGACGATCATGTGATCGCCGTCGAGCTGCTGGCGGGAAAGGGCGATGGAATCCATGGTGGTCATATCCTCAGCCCCGGGCCCGTTCGCCGTTGTTGTAGGGGGCGGTGCAGCCTTCCATGCAGAAGGGGTCGCCACCATCCAGGGGGAAGTCCTTGCGCAGGGCATGGCCCGGGAAGTCGTCCCAGGTGAGCAGGCGCTTCATGTTGGGATGTCCGTCGAAGCGGATGCCGAAGAGGTCGAAGACTTCGCGCTCGAACCAGTCCGCGGTCTTGAAGTGCCCCGTCAAGGTGGGCACGGTCTCGCCATCGGCCACAGGCACCTTCACCCGCAGGCGCTCCTGGCTGGCCAGGTTGAGCCAGTGGTAGACCACGTCGAACCTCTGCTGGCGTTCGGGCCAGTCCACCGCCGTGATGTCCACCAGGAGCTGGAAGCCCTCGCGGTAGAGCAGGTCCACCAGGGCGAGGAGGTTCCCCTTCGCCACGACGATGGTCTGATCGCCCCGGAAATCGTGGCGGTCCGTCACGGTGCCCGGCAGCTGTGCGTCGATGTGCTCGATGATCATGGTCGCACCGTCCTAAAAGATCGTGCCCGCGCCGCGCTCCGCGGCGTCCATCAGCATCTCGCGGATGGTCTGCTGGCCCGTGAGGCCCTTCTCCGCCTGGAGCGCATCCTGCCGCGCCAGGCTTTCATAGAATCGCGCGATGTGGTCCTTGCGCATGGAGAGCGATTCCTTCTCGATCTTCTCCTGCAGCTTCATCACGCCATAGATCATGCTTTCGGGCCGGGGCGGGCAGCCGGGGACGTAAACGTCCACGGGAATCACCCGGTCCACGCCCTGAAGGGTCGCGTAGGTGCGGTACATGCCACCCGAGCTGGCGCAGACGCCCACGCTGATCACCCACTTGGGTTCCGCCATCTGGGCGTAGATGGTGCGCACCACCGGGGCCATCTTGTTGGTGACCGTGCCGAGGATCAGCATCATGTCGCTCTGGCGTGGGCTGAAGCGCATGGCCTCGGCGCCGAAGCGGCTCATGTCGTACTTGGACGCCATCATGCTCATGAATTCGATGGCGCAACAGGCGGTGCCGAAGGGCAGCGGCCAGAGGCTGTTCTTGCGGCCCCAGTTCACCACCGCATCCAGACGGGTGGTCACCACCGCGTCGTTGATGTTCATCTCGGCCATGTCAGCGCTCCCACTCGAAGGCGCCCTTCCCCCAGGCGTAGATGAAGCCCACCAGCAGGGTGGCCATGAAGCTCAGCATGGCGCCGAAGGTCCAGAGGGCATGCTTGAAGTTCACGGCCCAGGGCAGCAGGAACGCGGCTTCCACGTCGAACAGGATGAAGAGCATGGCCGTCAGATAGAACTTCACGGAGTACTTGTGCCGCGCACCCTCCTGCAGGGGCGGCACGCCGCATTCGTAGGGTCGGAGCTTCGCGACCTGGGGGTTGTTCGGCTTGAGCAGCGGCAATACCTTGCCCGACAGCACGAGGATGGCAATGGCCGTCACGGCGGCGACCAGCAGCAGGATCAGGACCGGCAGGAAGGGCGATGCGGGATGGGCCATGGCGCTCTCGGGCGGAGGGTTCCGCGAGGATCCAGCTTAGCGCCCTTTGCGGATCCGGAAACCGTGCCAATATCACAACCCGACCGGGGCCTCCGGTTAAGGATAGAATCAATCTCCCCACCCTTCTGCCGGGATTGTCATGAGCGACTTGAAGCTGCGCGTCAAAGAGATGATCATCGAGCGCCTTAAGCTCGAAGGCATGACTCCGGACCAGATCGAGGACCAGGCCCCCCTCTTCGGGGATGGGCTGGGGCTCGACTCCATCGATGCCCTGGAGCTGGTGCTGGGCATCGAACAGGTGTTCGGCGTGAAGATCGAGGACGAGGCCGCGGGCATGAAGGCCTTCAAGTCCGTCCAGGCCCTCACGGACTTCATCGCCGAACACGCCAAGGTCTGATCCCGAGATCCCGATGACGGATATTCCGGCCCATCTGCCGCACCGCTACCCCTTCCTCCTGGTGGACCGGGTGCTGGAGCGGGAACCGGGTGTGCGGGTGGTGGCGGAAAAGCTCGTCACGAACGGGGAGCCCTACCTCCAGGGCCACTTCGAAGGGCGCCCCCTGGTGCCCGGCGTGCTGCTGCTGGAGATGCTGGCCCAGGCGGGCGGGTTCCTGGAGGCCGAAACCCTCCACGGCGCCGCCATCTTCCTGGCCAGCGTGCAGGACGCCCGCTTCCGCGGCCCCGCCTTTCCCGGGGACCGGTTGCGGTTGGAAGTGCAGGCCGAAGGCGCCTTCGCCGGGCTGATGAAGGTGAAAGGCACTGTGAGCTGCGAGGGCCGCGACCTCTGCACTGCCACCCTGCTGGTCAAGCGCCTATGACCCGCGTCGTCGTGACGGGCCTGGGCATCGTGAGCTCGCTGGCTCTGGACCGCGAAGGCACCTGGTCCGCCATGCTGGAGGGCCGAGATGGCCTGGGGCCCCTCACGCGCCTCCATCTCCCGAGCGAACCCGCCCAGATCGCCGGCCAGGTACCCCTGGGTCCGCTGCGGCACCAGACCCTTTGCGAACGCATGGCCCTCCTGGCCCTGGAGGAGGCCCTGGATGGTTTCCAGCCTGGCGGCGACCCCGCCCGCATCGGCGTCTTCCAGGGCGCCGGCACGAGCGGCCTGCCCACCGTCGAAGCCTACCTGGAGGAACGACTCGCCGGGCGACGGGGCCGGGCGGCCCAGCCCGCCTACCAGAGCCCCTGCACCGTGACCGACGCCCTGGCCCGCCGGTTGGGCGCCGAAGGCCCCCGAAGCACCATCATGAACGCCTGCTCCTCCAGCCTGCTGGCCCTGGGTCAGGCCTGGGAGCGCCTCGCCACCGGCGAGCTGGATCTGGCCGTGGCCGGCGGCGCGGAAGGCCTCTGCCGCACCACCTACGCCGGCTTCTCCTGCCTGAAGGCCGTGGATGCCCGCAAGTGCCGGCCCTTCAGCCGGGACCGGGCGGGCCTCAACCTGGGTGAGGCCGCCGTGCAGCTCCTTCTCGAGCCTCTGGATCGTGCGATGGCCCGGGGCGCGACGATCTACGCCGAAGTACTGGGCTACGGCGCCAGCATGGACGCCCACCATCCCACGGCTCCGCATCCCGAAGGCGAGGGCGCCGCCCGGGCCCTGGCCATGGCCCTTCGCGTCGGCGGCATGGAGGCCTCCAGCGTGGATCTCGTCTCCGCCCACGGCACCGCCACCCCCGCCAACGACGGCGCCGAATGTTTGGCCATCCGCCGGGCCCTGGGCTCGGCCGCCGATGCCGTATCCGTCACCAGCACCAAGAGCCAGTTCGGCCACACCCTGGGCGTCGCGGGTGCCATGGGCGCCGCCACCACCATCCTGGCCCTGCGGGACCAGGTGGTGAGCCCCACCCTGCGCCTGGAGGACCCGGATCCCATCTGCGACCTGGACTGCACGCCCCTGGTGGCGAAGGAACGGCGCCTCCGCGCAGCATTGGTGAACGCGTTCGCCTTTGGCGGCAACAACGTGAGCCTCCTGCTTGCCCGGTGGGGTGGGGCATGACTCTCCCCGGCGATCTCGTCATCTCAGGCCTGGGCCTGGTGCTGCCCTGCGGAGACGGGGTGGAAGCCGCCCGCGCCAGCCTCGCCTCGGGCGCGCCCTGTTTCGCGGACCTGCCGGAAACCTTGGGCCAAGGCCGGGGCGCGGCCTGCACATCGTTCAATCCCACGGGCATCATTCCACCCATGCAGTTGCGTCGCCTGGACCGGGCCTCCAGGTTCGCCTGGGTCGCGGCCCACCAGGCCTTCCAGGATGCGGGCCTCGACCCGAAGGCGGGCACGCAGGGCGGTGGCGACCGCATCGCCGTGGCCGTGGGCACCATGACCGGCGGCAGCGAAGCCGGCGAAGCCTTCATGCGGCCCTACCTCCAGCGGGGACCCGAGGGCGCGTCCCCGCTGCTGTTTCCCAGTACCGTGGCCAACGCCGCCAGCGGACATCTGGCCCTGGCCTTCGGCCTGAAGGGCCCCAGCGCCACATTCGTGGATCGGGAAGGCGCCACCGTGACAGCGCTGGAGCAGGCTGCCCGCTGGCTGCGCACCGGCTTCGCGGACGCCGCCCTCGTCATCGGCACCGACGGCCTCTTCCCCCTGCTGCTCGATATCTGCCGCGGGGCCCGCCTGCTGGATCGCCACGGAGATCCGGAGGTGGGCTCGGGCCGGGGTTTCCTGCCGGGTGAAGGCGCCCAGGCCTTCCTGCTGGAGACCCGTGCCCGGGTCGAGGCTCGCGGCACGCAACCCAGGGCGACTTTGCGTGCCCTGGTCGGTCGTTCCGCAGCGGGATCCGACGTCGAGGCCCGTGCCAAAGCCTTGGCCCAGGCGGTGGATCAGACCAGCGGGGAAGGCCGGCCCGTGCGGTGGATCGGGGGCAGCAGCGGCCTGGAACGCCTGGATGCCCTGGAGACTCGCTTGGCGGCGAACCACCCGGACTGGCCCGCGCCCTGCTTCCCGAAGCCCCTTTGGGGCGAGTTCGGCGGCTCCGGCGGCCAACTGCTGGCCGCGGCCCTGCTGGAACCTTCGGACCTGACCCTGGTCACCGCCCCCGCCAGTTCTGGCACCCAGTTCGCGCTGTGCCTCGACGGCGTTAGGCTGAAACAGTCATGACCCATCGCGACCAGATCAGCATCGGCAGCCAGTCCATCCTCTGGGTGGCGGGCGTGGGCGTGGGTCTGCTGACCCTGGCCTTCGTGCTGGGCGTCCAGGTGGGCAAGCAGAGCGCCGCCCTGCGCCGTCCCGTCCAGAGGGGCGTCGAAGACGAGTTGAAGGACCTTCCCGAACCGCTGTTGGACCAGCTCAAGATCTTCGAAGGCGAAGGGCCGGACAAGCTGGTGCCCACCCCGCGGGTGGACGCCACTGCGCCCAAAGAGGGGCCCAAGGATGAGCCCAAGGCCGAGGCGAAGCCAGCCGCGACGGGTGCCTGGACCCTCCAGCTCGTGGCCACCTCTGATGCCGATGAAGTCAAACGGGTGGCCGACAAGGCCAAGGCCGCCGGTTTCACCACCGCCACCCTCAAGGAAAAGGGCCAATTGAAGGTGCGCCTCGCCAGGCCCGCCGACCGGGCCACCATGGACCAGACCGCCGAAAAGCTGAAAAGGGCTGGCTTCAAGCCCTTCGCAGTGAAAGTGGAATAGCCGTTCTCAGCGGAAATGATCCGGGTCCAGACCATGCCGCGTGAGCTTGTCGTAGAGCGTCTTCCGGGGTAGCTGGAGCAGATCGGCCGCGGCGGCCACCTGGCCTTTGGCGCTCCGGAGCGCTTCGCGGATCAGCCCCCGCTCGTAGACCTCCAGACGGGCGGCGAGGGTGGCGGAGGAGGTGCGGGCCGCCTCCAGGCCGTCCCCCACGCCCAGGCAGATCCGCTCTGCCGCGCTCTTCAGCTCGCGGACGTTCCCCGGCCAGTCGTACTGCTGCCACCGCATCAGGTCCAACTCGTCCCAGGCTGGCGCCTCCCGGTCGAACCGGGCCGCCGCCTGGGCCAGGAAGTAGGCCATCAGGGCTGGGATGTCGCCCAAGCGGCGGCGGAGAGGCGGCAGCTCGATGCTCACCACGTTCAGGCGGAAGTAGAGGTCGGCCCGGAAGGCCCCCTGGTCGGACAGCTGCTTGAGGTCGACCTTGGTGGCCGCGATGATGCGTGCGTCCACGGGGATGGAGGCGTTGCTCCCCAGACGCTCCACGCTGCGCTCCTGGAGCACCCGAAGCAGCTTCACATGGAGGGAGAGGGGCATGGATTCGATCTCGTCGAGGAAGAGGGTGCCGCCATTGGCGTACTCCACCTTGCCGATGCGGCGGCGCGTGGCGCCGGTGAAGGCCCCGGCCTCATGGCCGAACATCTCGC
>Ga0315270_10000019_pt1 | contig 87753 bp, 87 predicted proteins | sample C1_bottom_MG_FD_204932 | JGI IMG/M metagenome (GOLD analysis project Ga0315270, IMG submission 204932) | Sediment microbial communities from Yellowstone Lake, YNP, Wyoming, USA - C1_bottom | ecosystem: Environmental > Aquatic > Freshwater > Lake > Sediment | place: USA: Wyoming | collected... | reverse complement strand
CTATTCTTGAATGCTGGACTGTATCTGGCCATTTGATTTCCTCTGCGCCCCCGTTAAGTAAAATAACCTATCGAGGCGACAACTATTCTGACACGGGGGGGTAAGTGCCAAAAATACCCATCCAATAGACAACCCCATTACAAACAGAATAGTTGAACAGATTACCGAAATTGTAGAAAAGCCAAGTAGTGACACTAAAAACGTTTGGCTTAAGAGGGGCTGTATGCTGACTTTAGTTTCAACCTTGGCGCTTACTTCTGGTTCCATCATTTATTGGCCTGCTTTTATCGTGATGGAGCCGTCTGGGTTTCTGAGTGGGACGAAAGGTGGGGCGAAGACGTTATAAGCTTGTTGGTAACGGCTGTTAAATAGCTGAATGATCTTTGTGATTTCCCCCCCATACTCAATCGAACAACTTGCATCGACAATGCAACTAGATATATCAAAATTTGATGATGTTACAAAAAGTGCGCAATTATCGAAGCGGCAACCATTAAAGGAATAGCCATCAAGAGCAATTCTCTTGTTATTGAAGTAAAGACCGTCAACCCTACGTCTGCCGAAAAAGTCTACTGATCCCAGCGCCGAATCTAATCCGCCAACCGTTACATTGTGAGATAGCCCAATGCGCCTAATAATCCTTTTTTGCTATTACCGTCATTGGTATACATGCACAAGTCCTACATAGATGTGTTGATTGAAGGAGGGCGCCGCTTTTTTCTTATACATTGTCATTTGCGAACACGGTATCAATATCACCAAGGTACAGATAACCTACGCACATAACCTACGGGGTCACATCTTGTATTGACACATTCCGTGCTGCATTAAGCAGCCACCTAATGTGCGGGGTCACGTCTTGCATTGCAACATTCGGTGTTGAATTAAGCGGCCACCTTACCGGCATGCGTCCTATCCCCGATGCCCAATAAGAGGTACTCGACGCTGATGTCTTCATCTAGTTCATCCCAGTGTAAGCCGGTTCCACCGCCGCTGATCTCGAAGCGCATTAACTGTTCCGGCTTTGCATTCAACAGGCGAGGGAAATACGCGAGGGGAACGCCGATCTTGCGGCCGTCAACCAGGTCAACCCAGATCATGTCGTCGTCAAAGCTGACTGATTTAGCCAAAGAACTCATGCCATACCCTTTCTATCGTTTCACGGTTATCTCTTACCACCTGGGCAAGTTCAGTCAGTTCGTGTCCGGACATATTGTAGCTGTCCGCGAGTTTGACTTCGGGAACCACCCAAAACTTGGCAACTGCGTCGCCATTGCGCACGTGGATATGCAAGGGCTCTAGCGGATTGCCTTCGTTCGAATAGAAGAAGAATTTATAGCCTTTGTAACGCAGTACGACCGGCATCGTCAATATCCTCGTTTCTGCAACAAAAAAGGCGCAGTCCCCTGCGCCTTTTTCCTAACCTAGCCAGTTAATCCCAGCTCAAAGCCCCACCCGTCTGATACTCCGTCACCCGCGTCTCGAAGAAGTTTTTCTCTTTCTTCAAGTCCATCATTTCGCTCATCCACGGGAAGGGGTTGGTCGCCCCCGCATACAGTTCGTCCAGGCCGATCTGTTGGCAGCGGCGGTTGGCGATGAAGCGCAGGTATTCTTTGAACTGGCTGGCGTTGAGGCCGAGTACGCCGCGCGGCATGGTGTCTTCGGCGTATTTGTATTCCAGCTCCACACCTTTTTTGATCAGGCCGGCGATTTCTTTGCGGAATTCGGCGGTCCACAGGTGCGGGTTTTCCATTTTGATGGTATTGATGAGGTCGATGCCGAAATTGCAGTGCATCGACTCGTCGCGCAGGATGTATTGGTATTGCTCGGCGGCGCCGGTCATTTTGTTTTGACGGCCCAGCGCCAGGATTTGCACGAAGCCGACATAGAAGAAGATGCCTTCCATGATGCAGGCAAACACGATCAGGCTGCGCAGCAGTTTCTGGTCGTTTTCCGGCGTGCCGGTTTTGAATTCTGGGTTGGTGAGGATGTCGATGAAGGGCATGAGGAATTCGTCTTTGTTCCGAATGCTCGACACTTCGTGATAGGCGTTGAAGATTTCGCCTTCGTCCAGGCCCAGGCTCTCGACGATGTATTGATAAGCGTGGGTGTGGATCGCTTCTTCGAACGCTTGGCGCAGCAGGTACTGGCGGCACTCGGGCGCGGTGATGTGGCGATAGGTGCCGAGTACGATGTTGTTCGCGGCCAAGGAATCTGCAGTGACGAAGAAGCCGAGGTTGCGCTTGACGATCAGGCGCTCGTCATCGGTGAGACCGTTTGGGTCTTTCCAGGTGGCGATGTCGCGGCTCATGTTCACTTCTTGCGGCATCCAGTGATTGGCGCAGCCGTTCAGGTATTTTTCCCAAGCCCATTTGTATTTGAAGGGCACCAGTTGGTTGACGTCGGCGCTGCCGTTGATGATGCGCTTGTCTTCGACGCGCACGCGTTGCTTTTTGGCCTCGTCGGAGGTGGGGTGCAGCGAGAGATCGGCTTCTGCGGCTTGGCGCATCAGTTCCTTATCTTGATTGTCCAGCAGATTGCTGGTGCGGAAAGTTTTCGTCGCGGGCGAGAGGTCTTCGTCGAAATTCAGCATAGGTATTACTCCTCTACAGATAAAGCAGTTATAGGTGGACGGGGATGCACGTCCTTTATTTCTCTTCCATCCTCCACCCCTGCGTTATCTGGGGGGAGTGTTTTGAATTTCTCCTTCCCCTAGAAGGGGAGGGAGTTTAAGGATTTACTGGCAAGACTCGCATTCATCGAAACCGGGATCGCCGGGGCGCATGGTGCAGGCTTTGCCGAGGATTTCCGGTTCGGGCAGGTTGGTGCTGCCGGACATTCCCGACATCATGGGCGCACCGGCGGCAACCGCACCGCCACCCATGGCGCTCATCTGGCCGCCATTGGCCGACACGGCATTCAGCTCGCCGCCCTTGCCGGTGGATTTCTCCGCCGAGGTAGCACCCAGGGTGCGCAGGTAGTAGGTGGTCTTGAGGCCACGCAGCCAAGCCAGTTTGTAGGTCTCGTCGAGTTTCTTGCCCGATGCGCCGGCCATGTAGATGTTCAGGCTTTGCGCTTGGTCGATCCACTTTTGGCGACGCGCAGCGGCTTCTACCAACCACGCGGGTTCGACTTCAAAGGCGGTGGCGTACAGCGCACGCAATTCATTGGGCACGCGGTCGATCTTGGCCAGTGAGCCGTCGAAGTATTTCAAATCGCCCACCATGACTTCGTCCCACATGCCGAGGCTTTTCAGGTCGTTGACCAGATATTTATTGGCCACGGTGAATTCGCCCGAGAGGTTGGATTTCACATAGATGTTTTGGTAGGTCGGCTCGATCGAGGCCGAGACGCCGACGATGTTGGCGATGGTCGCGGTCGGGGCGATGGCGATGCAGTTGGAATTGCGCATGCCGACTTGCTGGATGCGGGCGCGCAGCGAATCCCAGTCTAAGGACATGGAGTCGTTGTATTCCAGATAGCCGCCGCGCTCTTCGCCCAGGCGCTTGATGGAGTCGTGCGGCAAAATGCCTTGATCCCATAGCGAGCCGGTGAAACTGCTGTAACGGCCACGCTCTTCCGACAACTCGGTGGAAGCCCAGTAGGCGTAGTAAGTCACTGCTTCCATGGAGCGGTCGGCAAACTCGACGGCCTGCTCCGAGGAATACGGCATGCGCAGTTCATACAGGCAATCCTGGAAGCCCATGATGCCCATGCCCACCGGACGGTGCTTGAGGTTGGAGGTGCGTGCCTTGGGCACGGAATAGAAATTAACGTCCACCACGTTGTCCAACATGCGCATTGCGGTGCGGATGGTGACTTGCAGCTTGGCATGATCCAACTGGCCGTCTTTCAGATGATTCACCAGATTGACTGAGCCCAGGTTGCACACGGCGATTTCATCGGCATTGGTGTTGAGCGTGATCTCGGTGCAGAGATTGGAGCTGTGTACTACGCCCACATGCTGCTGTGGGTTGCGGATGTTGCATGGGTCTTTGAAGGTGATCCAAGGATGGCCGGTTTCGAACAGCATCGACAAGATCTTGCGCCACATTTGATTGGCGGCGATTTTCTTGAAGACTTTCATTTCGCCACGCGCGGCTTTTTCTTCATAGGCGACGTAGGCGCGCTCGAAGGCCTTGCCGAATTTGTCGTGCAGGTCGGGCACTTCGTTAGGCGAGAACAAAGTCCAATCGCCGTTTTCCATCACGCGCTTCATGAACAGATCGGGAATCCAGTTCGCGGTGTTCATGTCGTGGGTGCGGCGGCGGTCGTCGCCGGTGTTCTTGCGCAGTTCTAAAAACTCTTCGATGTCGAGGTGCCAGGTTTCGAGATAGGCGCAGACGGCACCTTTACGCTTGCCGCCTTGGTTCACGGCGACAGCGGTGTCGTTCACGACCTTTAAGAAAGGAATGACGCCTTGCGATTTGCCGTTGGTGCCTTTGATGTGGCTGCCCAGCGCGCGCACTGGGGTCCAGTCGTTGCCCAGGCCGCCGGCGAATTTTTGCAGCATGGCGTTTTCTTTGATCGCTTGATAGATGCCGTCCAGATCGTCGGACACGGTGGTCAGGTAGCAAGAAGACAGTTGGCTATGCAACGTGCCGGAGTTGAACAGTGTCGGCGTCGAGCTCATGAAGTCGAAGCTGGAGAGCACGTTGTAGAACTCGATGGCGCGCGCTTCGCGGTGGATTTCGTTCAACGCCAGGCCCATGGCCACACGCATGAAGAAGGCTTGTGGCAGCTCGATGCGGTGATCTTCGATGTGCAGGAAATAGCGGTCATAGAGGGTTTGCAGACCGAGGTAGCCAAATTGCAGGTCGCGCGAAGCAACCATGGCCTTGCCCAGGATTTCCAGATCGTATTGCGCTAAGCGCGGGTCGAGCAGTTCTGCTTGCACGCCTTGCTTGATGTAGCGCGGGAAGTATTCAGCGTAGCGTGTCGCCATCTCGGATTGCAGTACTTCTTCGCCCAGCACTTCCAGACGGATGGTGTTGAGCAACAGGCGCGCGGTGACTTGGGTGTAGGCCGGTTCTTTTTCGATCATGGCGCGGGCGGCGAGAATGGTGCACTTGCGCACTTCTTCCATGGCCACGCCATCGTATAGGTCGCGCAGGGTAGCGTCGAGAATCGGTGCGCTGGCAACGACATCGCCCAGGCCGGAACAGGCCTCATCGATGACGGCGCCCAGTTTGACCAAGTCGAGGATGCGGGTGACGCCGTTCTCGGTGACATTGATGATGCGTTCGTCTTGTGTCTGGGTTTGTTTCTGTTGCGCACGCTCTTGGGTACGACGCTCGCGGTACAGTACATAGGCGCGGGCCACGTCATGCTCGCCGGAACGCATCAGGCTGAGTTCGACCTGATCCTGGATGTCTTCGATGTGGAAGGTGCCACCGTTGGGCTGGCGCCGGATCAGCGCATTGACCACCATATCGGTTAAACCTTCGACCATCTCGCGAATGCGTGCCGAGGCGGCGGCTTGTCCGCCATGCACTGCGATGAACGCTTTGGTCATCGCAATATTGATCTTGGACGGCTCGAATAGCACCACGCTGCCATTGCGGCGGATGACTTTATGTTCGGGGTAACGGACTTCGGGGGTTGCGGGTGTTGCGTTGTAATCGAAAGAGTGGCCTTGTGGGGCGGATTCCGTTGTGGATTTTGGGGCGCTGCTGGAAATCTGCATCTCGACTGTTCCTCCATCGTTTTTATCGAATTATTGAGCAAAATGACGGGTTTACCGTCAAACCCTAAAACCACAACATATTGTGTTTATCAGGTAGCTTGAGGACTAATTCTAGTAACTTGGTTGAGGTGTTGCAACATATATTTCATGATAATTTATGGGGCGATAAAAGGCGCTAAAAGCAAGCTTTTGTCACGCCTTAATCGGGTATTGCTGTCCGGAATTGGCGGCGGCGGTGGTAAGATGCTGCTGTGTCTTAATATGTATTTATTTGTGTTCATTCGTGTTTATTCGTGGTTAAAAGGTTTTAAAAATGAAACAAACCGCCACCCTGCTCATCAGCTGCCCCGACCAAAAAGGCCTGGTGGCAGCAATTGCCGACTTTTTATTGCGCCACAACGCCAATATCCTGCATGCCGACCAGCATCAGGATGCCGAATTAAAACTATTCTTGATGCGCGTGGAATGGGATTTGGTCGGTTTTAATCTGGCGGAGGCCGAATTTGAGCCGGCATTTCGGCCAATTGCCGAAAAATTTCAAATGAATTGGCGCTTGGCCATGTCCAGCGCCCGACCCAAGCTGGCGATTTTCGTGTCGAAATACGATCACTGCTTGGCCGATCTGTTGTATCGGCACCAAGCCAACGAGTTGCACTGCGAAATCCCCTTGATCGTCAGTAATCATGCCGATACGCGCTGGATGGCCGAGGCCTACCGCATTCCGTTTCAGCATGTCGAAGTGATGAAAGACGCCAAGCTGGAAGCGGAGCGCGACCAACTCGCCCTGTTGCGCCACCACCACGTCGATTTCATTGTGCTGGCGCGCTACATGCAGGTGCTGTCACCGGAGTTCATCCGCCATTTCCCGAACCGCATCATCAATATCCACCATTCCTTCCTGCCCGCCTTCCACGGCGCGCGGCCTTATCACCGCGCTTACGAACGCGGCGTCAAGCTGATCGGCGCCACCAGCCACTATGTGACCGAGACCCTGGACGACGGCCCGATCATCGAGCAGGACGTGGCGCGCATCTCGCACCGCGACCAGATCGAGGACTTGGTGCAGAAGGGCGCCGACCTGGAAAAGATCGTGCTATCGCGCGCCGTGCGCTGGCATGTGGAAAACCGGGTGCTGGTTTATGCGAATAAGACGGTGGTGTTTGATTAAAGCTTTGGCGTAGCCGTAGCGCCGTCATCCGAGACGTTGAGTTTTGGCCTGCCAAGGCTGCGATTAAGTCTGATCCATATTCTGCAAACTGGTTGAACATCAGGGAGGAATGCATCGTGGTAGTGAGCAAAAAAAGCAAATGGGGTATGGGATTGGCGCTTACAGGCGCTGCTTTGGGTTTGGCTTTTATATTAACCCGTATCTTTGTTTATGAGCCCTTCCGTATTCCTTCGGGCTCGATGATGCCTACGTTCAAGATTGGTGATTTCATCCTGGTTTATAAATGGCCTTATGGGCGCTATGGCTCTTTTGGACGTAGTGTTGAGATCGCGTCTTTCAAGACAGCCAAGCCAAAACGTGGAGAAGTCTTTGTTTTTGATTTTCCACCGAATCCGAAAATTAGTTATGTGAAACGGGTCATCGGACTACCGGGTGATCGTATTCGCTTTGAGGGCAATGATTTGAGCGTAAATGGCGTACCGGTCGTTCGTGATCAAAAAAACGGCTTCAGCTATAAAGCGCATGATCTGTCGACAGTCACGGGCCATGTGTACCAAGAGAAAATGGATGGGGTGAGCTATAAAATTTTCCTGTTTGATGGCTTGCCTCCGGATTATTTGAAATCAGGTGAACAGATTGTTCCGGCTGGGCACTACTTCGTGATGGGTGATAATCGTGATAGTGCGAATGACAGTCGATACTGGGGATTTGTACCCGAAGCGAATCTCATCGGTAAAGTGGTTCGCATTATTATGAGTACCGATCAAGAGAGCATTGGTTCTGTTAAGCCCTGAATAGAGTGGAAAACCGGGTGCTGGTTTATGCGAATAAGACGGTGGTGTTTGATTAAAGCTTGTTCTGCGGTGATCTACGGCGGCATGTGATCGTAACCGGCTCAGGGCTGCACGATGGCGGCCTGGAAGGATTGAAGTGCCTGCTTGAGCGCAAGTGAGATGCCTGCGTGAAAAACGATCCCTGATTCGTCCAGTTGCGCTCCCAGTATTGGCAGGGTGATGGACGCTGCGTCGATAATCCTAGCCGACATGACCGTGATGGTTTCTCTGAGCGAAGCCTGCGCGTGCACGGCGCGTGGCGATGCATTGAACAGGGCGACCGGTTTGTCGACGAAGGCCTCACACCCCACCATCCAATCCAAAGCATTTTTCAACACGCCGGTGACGCCGTGGGCGTATTCGGGGCTGGCAATCAAGATGCCGTCCGCCGCCAGGATTTGCGTGCGCAAGTTTGCAACTGCGGGCGGATCAGTTGCCTCGATATCCGGATTGAACAGTGGAATTTCGCCAAGACTGCCGAATAGCGTGATGGACATGTCCGATGGCGCCAAACGAATGCTTGCGCGTAACAAGGCTGTATTGATGGATGCTGCACGCAGGCTGCCCGATATAGCCAAGATCCTTGTGGCTTTCAAAAGGGTTTCCGGTTCTGCTGGTTCGTAAGACAACTACCTTAGCTGGATCGGCGTATCGCGCGCAAATGTTTTCACCACTTCGATTGGCAGATGATCGCCTTCATCTTTGCCGTAATGCGCAACGCGAATAACGCGCGCCTCGTCAATCAGGAAATTGGCTGGCATGGTCATCACGTTGCCGCCGAAACTGGTCGGCCAGTAACCCTTGATGAATAAGGCACGCAGCACGCTCGGTATGTTGAGCGCGGCGCCCTTTAGCGTGCCGGACAGGGAGCGCTCGATGCCATATTCTCGATAATAGGTATTGTGTTCGTCGGCCAGGATGGGAAATGGCGCATGGTGGCGCTGTGCGTGCCGCTGTAGATTTTCCGTTGATGAATCGAAAATCGCAACGATGCTGAAGTTCTCGCCGAATGCGTCGAAATGGCTGGTCAGTTCGTGGATGCGGAGATTGCAGAAGGGGCAGGCGGCGAAGCGGAAGAAAGACAGCATGAAGCGCTTGCCTTGAATATGATCCAGCTGAAAGTCCGTACCGTCGATGGCTGGCAGGCGGATGTCACGGATGGTTTGTCCGGTATTTTTTCGCATCATCTATTCCTCGGATTAAACGGCTTGTGCCAACGGTGGCCACGGGTAGCCTTGTGCTGCGAGGTCGGCCAAATGTTCGCGTACCGCAGTACGCCAGTTCTTGCGGGCGAGGTATCCCAGCTTTTGTTGTGCGTAGTCATTCGGACAGTGCCAATCTTCGCTGAGATGCACGATGGATCGCGTGAGAAAGGGTGAAGAACCCGGCAGCAGAGGATGCAGTTTTTCCATCAGCCAGCCGAAGGCGTATCCCGCCGGGTACGGCACACTGTAGAGCGGCTTGGGAAAGCCAGTCTCGCTGGCAATGAAGTCGATCACTTCGCGCATGCTCGGGAAATCAGTGCCGCAAATATTGAATGATTCATAGGTGTGCAAATGATCGGCCGTAGCGGCGAGCGCGAAGGCTTGGCCCATATCCGTATCTGTTACCAGCGGCATGCGCTTGCGCCCACCGGCCAACCAGGGAACCAGATAGGAACGCAGGCGCGGCACTAGCGCCGGCAATAACCCGAGACGATTGCCTTTACCAATAAAATGCCCAAGCCGCATGGTGACCATCTGCGTGCCGCGATGACTGTTGCTTTGCATGTGGCGGTCGATATCGATTAGCCGGTCGAGGTGCGGCCAAAATTCGGTGTGGCGGGGCGGAGAGCAGTCGTCGTGCGTAGAACCATCGCCTTGTACTTCGCCGATGGCGACGCTGCTGGTCTGGATGAAGCGCTTTACGCCGTGTTGGATAGATTGTTCGATGAGATCGATATTGGGCTGAAAAAAACGTGTTTGTTCCAGTTTGGCGTGGCCCCACAGGGTGGCCCAAGAAGCGCAATGGCACACCACGTCGATGCCTTGCACCACTGCACGGCGGTAGCTTGCATCTGATAAATCACCGAGGCGTACTTCGCCCTTGAATTCGGGTGGTAGCTTCGCGCGCGAACGACAAGCGGCGATGACTTCTATATCAGTTTGCGCCAGTAGCGCACGCAGTACATTGCCGCCGAGGAAGCCGGTTGCGCCGGTAACGAGGATGCGTTGGATGTTGGGGTTGGCCATGTGTTACTCCTATAGTAAGACGCTTGTCTTACTATAATTAGACAACCGTCTTACTGTCAAGCCGCTGGGCGCGGTTATAATGGCCGCATGGCAAAAAAACCGCTCATGGCCGAGGGGCAGGGTGAAAGCGTTCGACGCGAGATTGTCGCGGCGGCGAATCGTTTGTTCTATCACCGAGGCTACAATCAGACTTCCTTTAGTGATATCGCGCAGGCCGCCGGCATTCCGCGCGGCAATTTTTATTACTACTTCAAGAGCAAGGATGACATTCTGGGCGCGGTAATCGATGACCGTATCGAGGGGATTCGCGCCTTACTTGCAGATTGGGATGCCGCCGAGCCGGACCCGCGTCTGCGTTTGCGGCGTTTTGTTCAAATGATCCTGGGGGCGGAGAAGGATTTAGTGCGCTACGGTTGTCCGATGGGTTCGTTGAACATCGAACTGGGCAAGGCGCAACCCGCGCTGAAGGCCAAGGCGAAGAAGATGTTCGATTTATTCATTGTTTGGTTGACACGGCAATTGGCTGCGCTGGGCCAGCAATCTGCTGAGCGCATGGCGATGGATTTAATGGCGCGAGCACAAGGCGTCGCGGTGCTGACCCAGGTTTATGCCGATCGTGAATTCCTGCGTGCCCAGCTCGCGGTATTCGATGACTGGATCGAGTCCTTGTCAGATTGAGTGGGACGCGAGCTAGTGGCGTATTAGTGCGGCCACAGTTTGCTGAGCCATTTCATGATCCACGAAGCTAAGCCCAGTACGATGAGCAATATCCATTGCAATGCACTCGACCAACCCGGCATTTCCTTGCACCAGGGCAGTCCCTTGGCGTAGCGTCGTGAGTCTACCCAGCGCCAAATTTTAAACATGACGGGTTCGTTTAGTTTCCAGATGCGGCAATAGTCCGCAGACGCGCCGCTGGCGTCGATGATGCTATTGACCGCGCGCCGTGCCGCCTCGTTCGCGCCTTCCATGGTGGCTAGGTCAGTGTTGGTCTTGACGTAGTCGGAGGCCAGGAACAGGTTGGAAATGCGCGTGTAGGCATTGGGGCGCAAGGTCCAGGAATTGACCAGATTAACCAATAGCGGTTGCGTATTGTGTTTCTTGCCGGTGTTCGGATCATGTGGTGGATCGAACACGATATCCGGATCGATGAAGCTGGAATGCAGATTTGTGTCCTTGAGAATTTCCTGACCATCGACGTTCAGGCTTTTTTTGAGTTGCGCCCAGACTTCGTCGATGATCTGCTGGTGGGTGCATTCCTTGGCCGGTAAGTGATACAGGATGCCGGGGTGATCCCAGTCGGAGATGTCCACAGACAGGATACCCTTGACCTTGCCGTCGCCGTATTGGCTTAAGTCTATATTCGGCCAGAATTGCTTTTGCGAGATTGAGGTCAGCGCCCATGGCGAGTCAACGTAGATTGCGTGACCATGAATGATCGGCACATCTTCATAGAGATAGAACTGCGAGCCGTTCATCCAACCCAGGTAGAGCGTGCTGCCTAGCGGCACCTGATGGTCGGGCTTGCTCAAGTCCGGATCCCAGCCGAGCGTTTGAATGTCGATGAGGCATGGGTCGGCTTTCAGCATGTCTTCGTTGATCAGGTTCGCCATGCGTTCGACTGGGACGGCCATCAGATAATAGTCAGCGCTGACTTGTTCCAACACGCCATTGCGTGTGACGCTGACGCTTTGGATGTCTGCGCCGACGCATTGGATGGCGCTCGCTTCGGCGTTCAGGAAATAACGCACGCCTTTGGCTTCCAGGTATTTGCGCCAGGGGTCGATCCAGGCTTCATTGGTTGGGCCGTTCAGTACGCGGTCGCTGCTGATGCCAGGATCCAACATGGTGAACAGGAGCAGCACCAGGATGTGTCCCACCGTGCGCGTGCTGGCCAGGTTGGCTTGGGCCGCGACCAAGGAGCGCGTGAGTCCATAACCCAATAGATTTTGATAGGCTTTGGAACGCGTGGCGGCACCGATGAATTCCCACCAGCCCATTTGCTCGTATTCGTCCATGCAGCGTGTGCTGCAACTGGTGATGATCTGCCAAACCCGTTCCGCGAAAAATGCAAGGTCAGCATCCGAAATGCCAGTATCGGTGCCGAACAGGTCTTTGAGAATGACTTCTAAATCTTTTAGGTTGCGCGGAAAACCAGCCAGCATCACGATGGGCGGTTTGTCGAAGCGCGCCATTTCGATGCGGGTGGTGTCTTGCAGATTCTGAAATACGCTCTTGCCATTCGCCGTCGGGATTTCTTTCATGGTGGCGGTGACATGGCGATAGAACGCAGGAAAAAAACGGAAGCCGTGTTCGCCGGGCAGTGGCTGGCGCCCTTCTGTAGCGGAATCGGGTACGGGCACGCTGCGTGCCTTGCCGCCTGGAATGCTGAGGGTCTCGTAAACCTCGACCTGGAAACCGCGGTGAATCAATTCGTGTGCGGCACTCATGCCGGCGACGCCGCCGCCGAAAATGGCTACTTTTTTATTCATGACATCTCCCATATCTGTGGCGGATCGTGGGCACGATCCGCAAGCGATTTTTATGAGCGTATATCTGGAAGTCTGTGGCTAAGTACGTATGCAAATGTAACGTATTGCCGCATGAAAAGCCAAGCCAAAAAAAGGCGGGTTGTCCGCCTTTTTTGTCTTGCTAGAAGTGCCGATTAGAACTGGTAGCCGACGCCGATACTGAATCGGTCCTTGCGGTTGTCCGTTTGATAATTTTGCCAATCCGCCTTGAATACGACGTCACGACTTAAATTGAAGTTGGCGCCGGCGGTGATCACGCGTTCGTTGTTGAGCGGATCTTTGGTGAAACCAGTATCCACGCTGGCTTGGGTGTCGTAACGCTCATAGCGTACGAAGGGCGAAAGACGCATTTCGCCTTTCTTCCAGAGCGCATATGCCACTTGACCATAGCCGCCCCAGAAGGATTTGGGTGCGGCATTATTGTTGGCGCCAGCGGTAATGCCCGCCGCTTGGTTGATAGCCAAGGTATCGTTGAGCGTGCCGCGTGCGTATAGGGCTTGCAGGTCGAAATCGCCGATGCTGTATTTGCCGTGCACGTCCCACAGGGTGACGCGCGCATTCTTGCCTTCGAGTGCGGTGCTGCTGGTGGAGCCGACGCCGTTCTGTGCGGTGTTGCCGGTGAACAGGCCGGCGCCGAGCAGCCAACCGGGCTGGCGGTAGTTCAAGCCGGCATACAGGGCCAAGTCGTTGGCGGCGGCCTGGAAGCCTTCCGAGCGCAGACCACGCACACTATTGGCGGCATTAGTATATTTGCTGGCATCCAAACTGGTGGAAATGCCGACATTGTATTCCAGGCCGTCCAGCACATTGCCCTGCACCCCGATACCCAGCTCGCGCCAAGTGGTGGGGATGATGCGCGATTCGACTTCGTTGCGTTGTACGCCATAGAATGTCGATGGTTCGTGCGTTTCATTCAGCAAGCCCAGCGGCATCAGCATGAGACCGGCGCGCAAATTGATATTCGGGTGCAGGTTGTATTCGATATAGGCTTGCTCCAGGCCGAGCTCGCCTTGGCCGCTTTCTACCAAAGCATGCTCGACTTCCAATTCGGAATACAGGCGGAGTTTGTCATTGAAGCGATGGCCGAAGAACAGTACGAAGCGTTGTAAGTCGGCCTGATCTTTGACGCTCTTGTTGCGGTAGTTGTTGTACACCACTTCGCCGTAGCCGCCGATGGTGGTGGCCGAGGCTTCGGCGTGCGTGTCTTGCGCGGCAGTTTGCACCGCAGCGACTTGTTCTTGGCGCGTGGATTTTTCTTCTGCCAATTGCCGCTTCAACTGCTCGACTTCTTTTTGTAGCAAATCGAGGCGACGCACCAATTCATCGGTGGTGGTGTCGGCGTGGGCGTTAAACGTTAGGCTGAGTAGTGCCAGCAACAGTAGCGGCTTGAGCTTGAGGGACATCATGATGCTTCCTTTTAGTGCTTTGAATGTGAGTGACTGCTGTGAGCAGCAGCCGGTTTATGGGGAATTTTTGGCCGCGAACGACCGCGGCGAATGTGGAACACGAGCATCAAGGGCAAGCCTAGCCCGACGCTCCAGTGCAGCACGGGCAACCAGGCTTCGTTGGCATCGCTGGAGAAGTAGTACAGCGCATAGCCGGTGGCGGCCAGCCAGAAAAAAACCAACTTCATCGACAAACCGCTGTTACGATTTTTCTTGAGTTGCCAAGCGCGGCGCGCATGCACCGGCAACACCGACCCGATCACGACCAAGGCCGCAAAAGCGGCCAAGCCATGCAGGCGTAACCACCAGCTTTCCAAAGGATGCGCGTGCGCGCCAAATTCGCCTGGCACGCGCAAAAAATAATGGAAGCCGATCCACAGCGCACCACTTAGCCACAGCAGCAGGAACACGGCATAGATCGCGCGCTTGTGATCCGGGGAGAAGCGGATTTGCAGATGTGAAAGGTGCGATAGGCGGTTCATGCGGCCTGCCTTGCGTGGTGCTCGGATGCACCGCTATCGAAAATGCGGTAGCCGGCGCTGGCGGGATCGTGTTCTACGATCAAGGCGCGTGCCTGATAGCGTTGCAAAATGGGTGTGGCTAGCGCCGGATCGGCTTGCACAATTTTGGTCAGCGCATCGGCGTGCATGCAGTTGGGCGCAAGCACGGTAACGCTACGCGTTGAATCGCTTGCCATGCGCGTATGCGGATGGATCAGCGGCGTGACTGGGCGTTGTGCGTGGCGGCGTTGTGCGAAATAGGCGGCGGAGGTTGCGGCTGCGCCATCGCTGATGTGCAGCAAGGGAATGGCCTGAGTCGGCGCGTTTGGCGCACGTACATGGATGGTTTGTTCGGCTGCGCCGAACACGCGCAAGTCCCCACCGGCATTGACGCGCCCGGATTGCATGCCGGCGGCTTGCAGGGCGCGGATTGCGAGGTCCACTGCATAACCTTTGGCGATACCGGAAAGATCAATGCGCACGCGGCGCTGGAATTGCACGCGCTGACCGGGCAGCAAGGCGACATGGCGCCAATCGCCGTGGCGCGAAGCGCGCGGAAAATGCGCGTGGCGCGGTAAAAATCCTAAACGTGTCAGGGTTGGGGCGATGCTGATATCGAACAGGCCATCACTTGCTTCAGACAATTCATTCGCAGCTTTTAAAACTTGCCAAGTGTGTGTATGCACTACCACCGGCATATCAAAAGCCAATTGATTGATGCGCGACAGTTCGGATGTCGGATCTTGGTAGCTCATCAAAGCATGCACTGCGCCGATGGCGTCGAAGGCCTGTGAGATCGCTGGCATTACGTTGCCAGGAGCACCACTAGCAGCGATCTCCACGAAGGTGCCGAGTAATGGGCGGGCGCGTGTTTGCTGTTCTATAGGGGTGTTCATTTGAGGGCTGTCGCATACGTGGACAGAAGGCGACGTACGCCTTCGACCATGTGCAGGCAGGACAGGGTCGCACCGCTTAGGTTTTTGATGTCGTCATCCAGTTGCAGCGGGGAGCCGGCCTTTTTGCCGTGAAATTGCGCCAGCCACTTGGGGTTTCTGACTGCGCCGCCATGACTTTCACGGTAGTCCAAAATCTCTACACCTTGCACAACGCCATCGTTGCTGATGGCGACGGCGTAAGTGATGAGTTCATGCTTGCCGATGACTTCGTCCAGCATAAGCCAGCCACTAGCCTTGCCGCCTTGCTTTGCGCGCCAAACTTTGACTTCGTTGATGCGCACTTTGACACCCGACGCAGTTTCGATGGCGTGGCGTTGCGCTGGATTGAGATTCAGTGCGGCAGGCTCGAATAAATCGGCACTGGGGAATAGGGCTTTTTGCGCTTGTTCCAGGTTCAGGTATTGCACGGCGAATGCTGGCGCAGAAACCATCGCCGGCACGATCAGCGCGGGAACACAAAACCAGGGTTCAAATTTATGCATGGGCTTGGATATAACCAATTTTCCGAGTATGGACTTGCAGTGCTCATCGTTAGTAATGAGAACTATTCGCAATTATATATAAGGCTTTTATGAAATGCAATATGGGCAGGGAGTCTGTGATACTGAGCTGAAAATCAGGGTTTTTATCAATTTTCAGAGGGTGGCGGAAGGAAGTGGGAGTCGAACCCACCTAAGCACGACTGACGTGCTCAACCGAATTTGAAGTCCGGCCGTCCCACCGGGGAGCGAATCCCTTCCATTCGGTGGCGCTGCTTAAAACAAAATCATTCTACTGCGTGGTTGGTGAAAGTCGTCGTGCCCGGTCGCAATCGATGCGTATCGCCGATGCGCTGCGTATACCCCATGCGATCGAAGCATTCCAAAATCTGAATCGCCAGTTTTCGGCCTGTGCCGATACGGTCGCGAAAGTCTGCCGCCGATGCGGCGCCTTGCACCTCGGACAACTCACGCACAATGCCGGCCAGGATCTCAACCGATTCCCGCGTAAAGTAGTGATCACGAGCAAGCAAATAGACTTGCCCGGTACGACTAATACGCTTCATCAACATGTGAGTCTTATCTTCTTCCATGAGAAGTGCGCGCGCGATGTCGCGTACACGGGGCGGTTGAAAAGGAGATTCGGTCAGCATGGGCAGCACTTTGCGCCAGAGCGCTTCTTCTGCGGTCGAAAGCCGAACCTTATGTTCGGGTAGGTGTAGCCAGGGGCCGCTTTGTGCGATGTATTTGTCGCACAGTAATTCGTTAATCAACGCCGCGCACACCGGGCGTTCAATTGTTGGTAGCGCCATACGGCGTAGGCGTTCGCGGTCGGGGCCGAGGGTATCGCTTTCCTGTTCATGCATTGCCGCTAAGCGCGCGAGAATGGCATGTTTCAGCACATCCCAACGTGGTGCAGAACAAGCCCAGTTTGTTACGCGGCGCATGGAAAGCGACGCTTGCATGACGGCGATTTCGTCTGGGCGCAGATTCCAGTTCTGCGCGAAACGTTCCAAATCGACGCCTTCCATGCTGTGCTGTAACGCGGCAGCCAATGCGGAACTGGCATCGACGGTTTCCAGCGAACGCAGAACCATGATGCGTTCTGACTTACGCCGGTTGCGCGCAGGCGGAAATATATCCAGTACCACACCGCCGCCCAAGGTGCGGGTGGCAGATTGATCGCGCACGATGAAACGGTCTCCGTGTACTGCACATACCGGCTTGGCGGTGACGATCTGCACCAGCATGTCGGCGCCCGGTTGCATGGTCTCGCCTTCCAACAGTGCGATGCGAGCAGTCACATCCGCAGCACCTAGATGGAAATGTACTGGGGACCAATGTTTGATGGCTTTCTTCTCGGATGGCAACAAGCGCAGTCGCGCATCCAGACGCTGGATGGGTTGATGTATTGCTGCACCGAGCGCCCAGTCACCGCGATGCACATCGTGTTTTTCCAGATGCGCGCCGGCAAGATTGAGCGCGCAACGTTGACCGATATGGCCCGCACCGGATGCGCGATTCTGCGCATGGATGCCGCGCACGCGCACTTCCAAGCCGGATGGAGAGAGGGTGAGTTTGTCGTTGGTGCTGACTTCGCCCGAGAACACCGTGCCGGTCACCACGGTGCCGGTGCCGGACAAAGTAAACACACGATCCACTGCGAGGCGAAAATGGCCACGCGCTTCACGCATGGGCCTATCCGTCGCAACTTGCTCGAGATGCGCGCGCAGCGCGGGGACACCCTCGCCGCTGATCGACGATAACGGAAATATCGGACAGCCATGCAAGGGTGTTGCGGCAAGCAAGGCGGCGATTTCGTGTTGCGCCGCCGCCAACCGTTCAGCGTTCACGCAGTCGATCTTGGTAAGCGCGACCGCACCCTGATTCAAACCCAGCAAATCAAGAATCGCCAAATGCTCACGCGTCTGTGGCATGGGGCCATCGTCGGCGGCAATCACCAGCAACACAAAATCGATGCCGGTCGCGCCAGCGAGCATGTTATGCACTAGCTTCTCATGGCCAGGCACATCAATGAAACCGAGCACATCACCATTGGGCAACGGCGTGTAGGCGTAACCCAAATCGATGGTGATGCCGCGCGCCTTTTCTTCTTTCAGACGATCAGCATCGACGCCAGTGAGCGCTTTCACCAGCGCGGTCTTGCCGTGATCGATGTGGCCTGCAGTGCCGATGATCATGTCAAATGGAGTTGCGTCAGTTGCGCAATGAAGCCGCTTACGTCTTTTATTTCCAGGCAACGCATGTCGAGTCGAAAAGTGCTTTCTGTTATACGGCCGATGACCGGCATCGGTAGCTCGCGAAAGGCCTGCTCGATTTTTTTCAATGCAGTGCCAACACCTTTACCCTGAACGCGCGGCGAAACGATGACGCAACAACTATTCAAGCGATCGATGGGGAGCGATCCACTACCGATCTGGCTTTGTCCCGGCGCGAGTGATACTTCGGCGATGGCGCTGCATGCTTGTTGCAACGCAGGCAGGATGGCCTGTGCAGTGGTTTCGATGTCGGCCAACGGCCGCGTGAGCAGGCGCAGTGTAGGTAAGCTTTGAGCCAGGCGCTCCGGGTCGCGATAGAGACGTAGCACGGCTTCCAGCGTAGCGTAAATAATCTTATCCACGCGCAGTGCGCGCTTAAGCGGATTCTTTTTGATTTTTGCGATCAGGTCGTGGCGGCCGACGATGATGCCGGTCTGCGGGCCGCCCAGCAACTTGTCGCCGCTGAAGGTAACCAGATCTGCGCCAGCAGCCAAGGACTGCTGCGGCGTGGGCTCTTTGGGCAAGCCCCATGCGCTGAGATCGAGCAGCGTGCCGCTGCCGAGATCGACCATGAATGGTAGCGCGTGCGTGTGGGCGAGTTGAGCCAGATCGCTTTCTTCCGCAGCTGCGGTGAAACCTTGGATGGCATAGTTGCTGGTGTGTACCTTGAGCAGCAGCGCGGTCTTGGCGCTGATTGCACTTTCAAAATCGCGCAGATGGGTGCGGTTGGTGGTGCCGATTTCGACCAGTTTGCAGCCAGCGCGCGCCATAATGTCCGGCACGCGAAATGCGCCGCCGATTTCCACTAGCTCGCCGCGTGAGACGATGACTTCGCGCCGCAGACCGAGCGTATTGAGGGCGAGGAACACCGCCGCCGCGTTGTTATTGACCACGGTAGCGGCCTCACAGCCAGTGAGTTCTTTCAACAATGGCTCGACCAGGCTGTCGCGATCACCGCGTGCCCCGCCACTCAAGTCATATTCCAGATTACAGGGCTGGCGCATCACTGCCATGGCGTGGGCGATGGCTTCTTCCGGCAAGGGCGCGCGGCCCAAATTGGTGTGCAGCACTGTGCCGGTGAGATTGAACACCGGCCGCAAGGTGGGGCGAGCTGTGTCCTCTAACGCTCTTTGCACGCGTGCAGCGAGTTGAGTCTCGCTCAGAGAATCGGCAAGTAATTGACCGTTGCGCGCGAGGTCACGCAAGCCATCAAGTACGCCGCGCACTGCGGCGAGCGTCAGCGCACGGCCATGCGCGGCGGCAAGGGCTTGAACAGGGGGTAAGTTGAGTATGCGATCGACGGCGGGGATGGCCGCGAGCGAAGAAGATTGCTGCATGGGTGATTCACCAAACGTCACGCGTCATGGTGCCTTGTGATGAAGAGTTACCAGTATAGGCTATGCAGAAACTAAAAAAAGATTGGGGCCGCTGCGTTGGACGCCGGTCTCATCCATCAGGATATCCAGGGCAAGCGTGGCAAGATCGTCAGCGGTGGGATCCAGGTAAGGGTCTTTATCCAGGTAGAGGATTTTTAGGTAGGAGCCGCATTCTGCGCAGGCTTCGGCCTTGACTGCGCCTTTATCGCCTTCGATGCCGTAATAAGAAATACCTTTGGTTGATTCGCAGTTGCTGCATTTGCTGCGCACCATATGCCATTCCGTTCCGCACAAGGCGCAATGTAGATAACGCAGCCCATGCTCGGATCCGATGCGCACGATGCTCGCTACGGGAGGGGAGGCGCACACTGGGCACAGATTGGGCATGTCGGTACGAGCGAATGCGGCGTTGCCCAAGCTGATGCTCATGTGCGCCCAATAGACTTGCAGCGCAGCAGCGATAAAAGGTGCAGCGGCGAGGTCGATCTCGGCATGGCCATCCAATACTGCATCTGCGAGTTTTTCCAGCTCGATATCTGTCATGTTGTGGATACGGGCGATGGTTTCCTGCGCCGCTACGGGTGCACCGCTCGCGCATGCTGCCGTGATTTCCCGCACCACATTGCACCAAGCGACATGGCGTTTCCAGCTACGCGCGGCCAGTGGCGGCATGCCATGTTCGCGCGAACGCGCCAATTCACTCGCCTCGGGCAAAGGGACGGGGGGGAAATGTTGCAGTGCAGCGTGCTGCGCGTCGGATAGGCGCGCCATGAAGGTGAGGAATTCGCCCATCTTGTGTTCCCGCGCCAATTGGCGGAAGCGCTCGGCGCGATCTTTAAAAAAACAGTCGCGCGCCGGGAGACGCAAGAAAGGAATTTCGCCCGCCGGGGTTTCGATCTGCCCCGGTTGGATAATGGTGCTGACGGTCACTAATTATTTCCTTTGCTGACTTCTTTGTACCAGGCCGGATGATGATGCTTGGCCCAGGCAGCGGTAACAGTGCCGCGCGTCATGGCGCGGATCGACCCCTTAGTCCAGTAGGCAGAGTAGATATGCACAATGATAGAAAGCATGGCAACAAAACCGATCACCGCATGCAGTAGCGCCGATAGGCGCACGACATTGATGGGGAAGAACGGCACAAACCAGGGCTGCCAGATTGCGATGCCAGACAACAGCAACAGGGCAATGCAGACCACCAACGTCCAAAACAAATACTTTTGGCCGATATTGTATTTGCCGATCTCCGGCAGATTTTTTGCTTTGTTGCACAGGATGGCGCCCAACTGTTTCTTCCACTCCCGGTCTGCTGGCGTGATTTTATTATCTGCCCGCAGCCGGTAGGCAAAGGCGAAAAAAGAAATCGTCAGCACCACGCCGATGAAAGGATGCAGAATACGCGACCAGACCCCGCCACCCAGCAGATTGCTCAAAAAGAAAAATGCCGGATGGAACAATGCGAGTCCCGATACCGTCAGCAGAATGAAACTGATGGCAATGAGCCAGTGATTAGCGCGATCGCGCGGCGCGTAGCGTGTGACGAGTTGCTCGCTCATGATGTGTGCTCCTCTTCCTCTACTTCATTGGGCCCGCTAGTCACGTAATGGAAGAAGCCTGCCAGCACGGCGAGGCCGAGACCGAGGCTGGCCAACGGCTTGGTGACGCCCTTCCACAGCGCGACCATCGGGCTGATGCTCGGGTCTTTCGGTAGGTTGGCATACAGTTCCGGCTGATCGGCGTGTTGCAACACATACATGACGTGCGTACCGCCGACGCCTGGTGGATTGTACAAGCCTGCATTTTTGTAGCCGCGTTCTTTCAGATCCGTGATGCGTCCTGCGGCGTGGTGGATCATGTCTTCTTTGGCGCCGAACACGATGGCGCCAGTCGGGCAGGTTTTTACACAAGCTGGCTCCATGCCCACCGCGACACGATCCGAGCACAGCGTGCACTTGTACGCCTTGCCGTCTTTCTTCGAAATGCGCGGAACATTGAATGGGCAGCCGGCGATGCAATAGCCGCAACCGATGCAATTTTCTTCGTGGAAATCGACGATGCCGTTCGCGTACTGCACGATGGCGCCGGGCGCGGGACAAGCTTTTAGACAGCCGGGGTCGGCGCAGTGCATGCAGCCGTCTTTGCGGATCAGCCACTCCAGCTTACCCGCTTGCACTTCCACTTCTGAGAAACGCATCACGGTCCAAGATTGGCTGGTCAGATCACGCGGGTTGTCGTACACGCCCGCATTGGTGCCGACTTCGTCACGCAGATCGTTCCACTCCATGCAGGCCACTTGGCAGGCCTTGCAGCCGATGCATTTGGAGATGTCGATCAATTTCGCCAGCTTGATCACCTCACCGCGCGCAGCGGGAGAAGGCGATGTGGTGGCAGACCGGGCCTGAATGTCGAGCGATTGCAGTGCCATGGCCGTCTCCTTATGTTTTCTCGATGTTCACGAGGAACGATTTGAATTCCGGCGTCTGAGTATTTGCATCGCCCACGAACGGCGTGAGGGTGTTGGTGATGTAGCCGTTCTTGGCCACGCCCATGAAACCCCAATGGATCGGCACGCCAACCGTATGCACTCGCTTGCCACCGACATCGAGCGAGCGTACGCGCTTGGTGACCACTGCCACCGCAACGATGAAGCCGCGATTGGATTTCACCCGCACCTTGTCGCCGGATTTGATGCCTTTTTCCTTCGCCAATTCCTCGCCCAATTCCACGAATTGCTCCGGTTGAAGAATGGCGCTGGTCTTCACATGCTTAGTCCAGAAGTGAAAGTGCTCGGTGAGGCGGTAGGTGGTACACACATAGGGAAACTTGTCGGCTTTGCCGAAGGTATCCCAATCGCCCTTGAACACGCGCGCGGCTGGATTGGCGCGCGCTTTGTCGTTCTTGGGATGCAGCAGATTGTTCGTTAGAGGCGACTCCATTGGCTCATAGTGCTCGGGGAAGGGGCCTTCCGCCATTTTGTCGCCGGCGAAAAAGCGCGCCACGCCCTCGGGCTGCATGATGAAGGGATTCATGCCTTCTTCCGGCGCAGAATCCGCCTTGAAATCCGGAATATCCGAGCCAGTCCATTTGCCCGCCTCGGCATCCCAGCCGATCAGCTTGCGCTTGGGGTCGTAAGGTTTGCCATTCACATCGCACGATGCGCGGTTGTACAAAACGCGCCGGTTCGCCGGCCAGGCGAAGGCCCAGTTCAGCGTTTGCCCGATGCCGAAAGGATCGGCATTGTCGCGCCGCGCCATCAGGTTGCCCTTCTCGCTCCAACAGCCAGCGAAAATCCAGCAACCGCAAGCAGTGGAACCGTCGTCGCGCAACTCGGCGAAGCCGTTCAACTGCTCGCCGGCCTTTACCAATATCTTGGTCGGATCTTTGGGGTCGGTCACATCCTTGAGTGCTTTGCCGGAGAATTCCTTGGCGAGTTCTTCGGGCGAAGGAAAATTCGGCTGGCGATGTTTCCAGCTCAGGTTGACGATGGGCTCGGGGAAAGTGCCGCCTTCCTTCTGGTACATCCCTTTTAGTTTGAGGAAAATACCGGCCATGATTTCCTGATCGCCTTTGGCGTCGCCCGGCGGCTCGGCGGCTTTCCAATGCCACTGCAACACACGGCTGGAACTGACCAGCGAACCGTCTTCTTCCGCAAAGCAGGTAGAAGGCAAACGGAACACTTCCGTTTGAATCTTGCTTGGATCCACGTCGTTGTACTCGCCGTGGTTCTGCCAAAACTCCGAGGTCTCCGTCGCGAGCGGGTCGATGACCACTAGGTATTTCAGCTTGGCCAGCGAGCCGGAAATTTTCACCTTGCACGGTGCAGAGGCCAGCGGGTTGAAGCCTTGGCAGATGTAGCCGTTGACCTTACCCTGGCTCATATTCTCGAACACTTGCAGGATGTCATAACCCTTGTCGAGCTTGGGCAGCCAGTCGTAGGCCCAGTTGTTTTCCGCCGTCGCTGCATCGCCATACCAGGCTTTCATGGTGCTGACGAAGAACTTGTTGTAATTCTGCCAGTAACTCATTTGACCGGGCCGCAAGGGTTTGAAGGCGCGCTTCTCGATATAGGCCTTGTAGTCTTGCTCCGCATCACCAGGCAAGCTCATGTAACCCGGTAGCAAATTGGACAGCAAACCTAGATCAGTGAGGCCCTGAATATTGGAGTGACCGCGTAGCGCATTCATGCCGCCACCTGCCGCACCGATGTTGCCCAGGAGCAATTGCACCATGGCGCCGGTGCGGATCATCTGCGAACCCTGAGAGTGTTGCGTCCAACCCAGGGCGTACATGATGGTCATGGTTTTGTTGGCGGCCGATGTCTCCGCGATCATCTCGCACACTTTGAGGAAATCGCCCTTGGGCGTGCCGCAAATACTAGACACCATTTCTGGTGTGTAGCGGGCGTAATGCGCCTTCATCATCTGATACACGCAACGCGGGTTTTGCAGCGTCGGGTCGGTGACGGCAAAGCCGTCCTTGCCGATCTGATAGCCCCAGGTGGATTTGTCGTACTTGCGTTTTTCCAGATCGTAGCCGGTGTAGATGCCATCGTCGAAACCGAATTCGTCTTTCACCAGGAAGCTGAAGTCGGTGTAGTTTTTGACGTATTCGTGATGGATTTTGTCGTTGCTCAGCAGATAGTTGATCACGCCGGCCAGGAAGGCGATATCAGACCCGGCGCGAATCGGTGCGTAAAAATCCGCAACCGCAGCGGAACGCGTGAAACGCGGATCGACCACGATCAATTTTGCTTTGCGCTGCGCTTTGGCTTCCGTCACCCATTTGAAACCGCATGGGTGCGCCTCGGCGGCATTGCCGCCCATGATGAGGGCCAAGTCGGTATTTTTGATATCGACCCAATGATTGGTCATGGCACCGCGGCCAAACGTCGGGGCAAGACTTGCCACCGTGGGGCCGTGTCAGACGCGTGCTTGATTATCGAATGCGAGCATCCCTAGGCTACGCGCGATTTTCTGCGTCAGGTAACCGGTTTCGTTGCTAGAGGCGGAGGCGGCGAGCATGCCGGTGGAAACCCAGCGGTTCACCGTTTCGCCTTTGTCGTTTTTCGCGATGAAGTTTTTATCGCGGTCTTCCTTCATCAACTTGGCGATACGGGTGAAGGCTTCATCCCAGGAAATGCGCTTCCATTCCTTGCCGGGGGCGCGGTATTCGGGATATTGCAGCCGGTTCGGGCTATGCACAAAATCGAGCAGGCCCGCACCTTTGGGGCAGAGCGTGCCACGATTCACCGGATGATCCGGGTCACCCTCGATGTGCATAATCACAGCGTGGGCGTTCTTGGATCGGTCGCCCAGGCTGTAGATTAAAATGCCGCAACCGACCGAGCAGTAGGGGCAGGTATTTCGGGTTTCAGTAGTGCGTGCGAGTTTGAAGGTGCGGACTTCGGCCAGCGCTTCGCTAGGAGAGAATCCCAGCATTGCCAGGCTCGAACTACTGACCCCTGCGGCGCAGACCTTGAAAAATTGCCGTCTGGTGACTTGCATGTGGCCTCCAGTCAATCGTTGAAAAATGGCCGGTCAGCCCGACCCCTTGAAGCCTAATGCCTTATTTATAGGTGAGAAAATCGTGATAACAAGCTAAATATGCAAAATTTATATTGTTACCCGTTGCGGGCTACTTGGTATCAGGTGCAAGTCATCCGATAATGCGCCCAATCGAAATAGGGGCCCGGATCGGTCTTGCGGCCGGGGGCGATATCGGAGTGGCCAACAATATCGGCGATGGGGTAGGCATTTTTCAAGGCCTGGGTGAGCTGCGCAAGTTTCTGATATTGCGCGTCAGTGAAGGCTTCAAAATCGGAGCCTTCGAGTTCGATGCCGATGGAGAAATCATTGCAGCGTTCGCGACCGCGCCAATGGGAGGCGCCGGCATGCCAAGCACGTTGGCCGCAGGCCACGAATTGGATCAATTCGCCGTCGCGGCGGATCAGGAAATGGCTAGAGACCTTGAGGTTCTTGATCGTTGCATAATAGGGATGCGCGCCTGGATCGAGGCGATTGGTGAATAGCGCAATGATGCCATCGCCGTCGTAGGTATTCGGCGGCAGGCTGATGTTGTGGATGACGATCAGGCAGGGCGGTGTGGCATCTGGTCGCGCATCGCTATTGGGCGAGGCGATATAGCGTGCGTTCGGCAGCAAACCATTCGGGTCGATGTGCATGGGAAGAGTTTAGCGTAAGCTTGCGTTTTTGCGTAAGCCAACTACGGCCAATTTAATTTAAGGGGATAGATTTATGATCGTGGCGCAATTGCTTCTGATGTTGGTCGTTATTCTGATCGCGGCGGAGGTGTTTACCAATGCCTTGGAGCACTTGGGTGAGCGCCTGAAAATTTCGGAGGGTGTGACCGGTTCTTTATTTGCGGCGGTGGGCACGGCCCTGCCGGAAACTATGGTGCCTTTGTTAGCAATTTTTGCCGGCACGACGAATGCGCATGTGAACGAGGAAATCGGCGTGGGCGCGATCCTCGGCGCACCCTTGATGCTTTCGACTTTGTCGATCTTCTTGATGGCAGCATCCGTGCTGAAAAAACGTGGCTTGACCGGACATTTCAATCCGGAACGCAGCGGCTTCACACGCGACCTGAATTTTTTCCTCGGCGCTTTTACCTTGTCCGGCGTGGCCTTGTTTGTGCCGCACGATACGCCTTTGTTGCGCGGTGTGTTGGCGCTCGGCATGGTGCTGATTTATTTTATCTACATTATGATGACTTTACGTGCATCGGCAGCCTTGGTGAAGGACGGTCATGCCACGGAGGCACATGAGAAGATGTTCCTGGCGCGCCTGGGCTTGCCGGAAAACCTGCTGTTGATCCTGATTCAACTGGCGCTGGGCTTGATCCTGTTGGTGGGTGGCGCCAAGGGCTTCATCAATGGGATTGAGGACGCATCGAAATTGTTCGGCATTTCTCCGTTGCTGCTGTCCTTGATGATCATTCCGATCGCCACCGAGCTGCCGGAGAAGGTGAACAGTATTTTGTGGATACGACGTCACAAAGATACTTTGGCATTCGGCAATATCACCGGGGCGATGGTGTTTCAAGGTACCTTATTACCGGCCATCGGCATCATGCTCACCCCATGGGCGCCGCAGAAGGAGGTGTTCGCCGGGATTGTCATAACCCTACTTGCAACATTGTGGCTGCGCATTATGTTGAGCCGGGGTCAATTGCAAGTGTGGCATTTGGCGGTAAACGGCACTTTGTACCTGACTTATTTGGCGATTGCGCTATCTTGACCCTGTAAATCCAGTTATCCAGAAACCCTGTTTTAAAGTACGCCTGGAATGCGTCGTTAGTGCTGGTAAATGAAGCACTAACGACATTTCAGGAGTACTACATGTCCAAGCATCCTCAGCCCACCCAACTTGAAGTGGATAAGCCCGCGCTCGACGCGCAATCGATTAAGCGTTCGCTGGCCAATCGCTTGATGTACTCCATCGGTAAGGATCCGCTCACAGCCACCGAGCGCGATTGGTTTTACAGCTCGGCGGCTGTTGTGCGCGAGCGATTGATCGAGCGCTGGATGGAAACCATGCGCAGCTATTACCGCGAGGACACGAAACGCGTCTATTACCTCTCCATGGAATTTTTGATGGGACGCACGCTGATGAACAGCATGCTCAACATCGAGTGCGATGAAGGTTTTCGTCGCGCCATGCAAGAGATGGGTCTGGAACTGGAAAAAATTCGCGATATCGAAAGCGATGCCGCTCTCGGCAATGGTGGTCTGGGGCGATTGGCGGCATGCTTCCTCGATTCGATGGCGACATTGGGTATTCCCGGATACGGATATGGCATCCGCTATGAGTACGGTATGTTTAATCAACGCATTGAAAATGGGCATCAGGTTGAGCACCCGGATAACTGGTTACGCTATGGCAATCCCTGGGAATTTCCACGCTCGGAAGTGTTGTATCAAGTGAAGTTTCATGGACGCGTAGTGAATTTCGCCGACGATCAAGGTGTGATGCGCTATCAATGGGTGGACTCGGACGATGTGATGGCCATGGCCTACGATTACCCCATCCCGGGCTATGGCACGCAAACGGTGAACAATATGCGCCTGTGGGCGGCCAAGGCAACGCGTGATTTCGATCTGGGTTACTTCAATGAAGGTAACTACATCAAGGCAGTGGAGGATAAGAATGAATCTGAGAATTTGTCGAAGGTGCTGTATCCCGATGACACCACCGAGATGGGGCGCGAGCTCCGCATGAAGCAGCAATACTTTTTTGTCTGTGCCTCGCTGCAGGATGTTTTTTACCGTTACACCAAGCACCACAAAAACTTCGACGAACTGCCGAACAAGGTTGCAATCCAACTCAATGATACCCATCCCTCCATTGCCATTCCGGAATTGATGCGCGTGTTGGTTGATATAAATCACCTGGAATGGGACCATGCCTGGGAAATCTGTACCGGCGTGTTTGCCTACACTAACCACACCCTGATGCCGGAGGCGCTGGAAACCTGGCCTGTGCCGCTGTTCGAGCGTGTGCTGCCGCGCCATTTGCAGATCATTTATGAAATCAATTCGCGCTTCCTGCGTGATGTGATGCATCGATATCCGGGCGACACGGAATTATTGCAGCGCATGTCCATCATTGACGATGCTGGTGACAAGCGCGTGCGCATGGCACATCTTGCGATCGTCGGCAGCCACCGCGTCAATGGTGTGGCGGCAATCCATACGCAATTGATGAAGGAAACTATCTTTGCAGACTTTCACCGCCTCTGGCCGGACAAAATTGTCAATGTCACTAATGGCATTACGCCGCGACGCTGGCTGAATCAGGCCAACCCTGCTTTGTCCAAGTTGATTAGCAAGCACATCGGCAAGGGCTGGCTGAAAAATTTGGATGAGCTGCAGCGCTTGGATAAGTTGGCGGACGATGCGGCGTTCCGTGCCGATTTTGCCAAGGTGAAACGCGCGAATAAAGTGCGTTTGGCAAATTTAATTCAGCAGCGCTTGCATATCCGAGTCAGTCCGGATTCGCTGTTTGATGTGCAGATTAAGCGTATCCACGAATACAAGCGACAGCTCTTGAACGTGCTGCACATTATCACTTTGTATAACCGCATTCGTGCCGGCGGCGATAGCGTGCCGCGGACAGTAATCATCGGTGGAAAATCTGCGCCGGGTTATCAGATGGCGAAGCGTGTGATCAAACTGGTTAACGATGTGGCGGATATCGTGAACAATGACCCCCTGGTCGGCGATCGGTTGAAAGTTGTGTTCATCCCCAACTACGATGTTTCCACGGCGGAGGACATCGTGCCGGCAGCGGATTTGTCTGAGCAAATCTCCACGGCAGGTACCGAAGCCTCGGGCACTGGCAATATGAAAATGTCGCTGAATGGCGCGTTGACCATTGGCACTATGGATGGCGCAAATGTCGAGATCCATAATGAAGTTGGCGCGGAAAATATATTCATCTTTGGCATGCACACCCACGAAGTTGCACAATTGGCGGCGGCAGGCTACAACCCCTGGCAGTATTACGATAGCAATCCCGAGCTGAAACAGGCGCTGGACATGATCAATAACGGCTATTTTTCACCCGACGATCACGAACGTTTCAAGCCGGTGTTCAATGCCTTAACTTACCACGGCGACCAATACATGTTGCTGGCCGACTATGCTTCGTATATCGACGCGCAGCAGCAAGTGGAGGCGGTTTACCGGGATCAAGACGCCTGGGTGCGCAAGGCCATTCTGAACGTGGCGCACATGGGTAAGTTCTCTTCTGACCGTACCATCCGTGAATACTCGCAACAGATTTGGAATGCGCGCAGCGTGGTGGCGAAGCGGCGCCAGACGCGGGCTTGAACTTGGGCTGGCGTTAGGAACATTTGATCCTGTAGGGTAAAACAGTAATGTGCCGACAAATTTTTGCGGGCGTATTCTGCATGCTATTCGCTCTGGGTGCGGGCGGCCATGAGGCAGTGCAAAAACCTGTGCTGGATGCGCACCTGTTACCACTCGGTGATGGCAAAATCAGCGCCGCGCCCCGGCGCGGCTATGTATATGCTTGTAAGTCTTCATTTCGAGGCGCTGGCGCACAGCACGTGGGCAACTGGATCCACGGTTCAACCTGGGATGAAACGCAAAAGATTTATGTGCAGGGCGATGTGTCTTGGCCGGAAGCATTCTTATCGATCAGTGAAAACAACAACCAGCGTCTGATTACTGGGAATGCATTGCCTGGCGACCATGCCAGCGGGATCTTTCCAGTGCGGCGTTTGGATCCTGCTTTTCAAATAGACCGCAACCCGAATGCCATTGCAGCCCAGGTGATTTCCCTGGCATTGCCGCGCATCCCCGTTTTCGCTAATGAGTCAAGCTGCCTGCCGATGGGTATGGTTGGGATATCGCTGGGGGGCGTTCCATTTTTCAATGCACTGGATGATGCTGGCCGCGATGCCGTTGCGCATGAAGTGCAGGATCACTGTAACGGGCATCCACAGCATGACGGGGAGTACCATTACCATGGCCCGAGCGCGTGCCTGAAGGCAATGACAAAAAACAATGTGCTCATCGGCTACGCGCTGGATGGTTTTGGCATCTACAGCATGTACGACGAACAGGGTAAGGAATTGACTAATAATGACCTGGATGAATGTCATGGTCGCGTCAGCCGTATTTTGTGGGAGGGAAAATCCATCGCGATGTACCATTATGTTCTGACGCGCGAATATCCATATACCATCGGCTGTTTCAGGGGTGCGGCTACCAGCGTTCAGTCACCGCAGCATCGTGCAGGCACGCAAGGCAATGCTTCGGCATCACAGGCCGAAAACGGTCGGCACCCTGGACGGCATCGGCCACCCGATGAGGCTTTACGCGCATGTGCCGGAGTCTCCTCCGGCAGAGCATGCAGCTTTGTATCGCGGCGCGGAGATACTATCTCCGGAATCTGCCAGTCACCAGCGGGCGAGCTGGCTTGCTTACCGCAGCAGCGGTAAGAGTTGCAACGCCTGCATTTACTCAATCCCCAAGCGCTCCAATCGATAGCGTAGGGCACGGAAGGTGATGCCGAGTAATTTTGCAGCAGCGGTTTTGTTGAAGCGGGTTTTTTCCAAGGCTTCTTGGATGGCTTCCTTTTCGGTGCGATCCAAGTAATCCTGCAACGGCCATTTCGCCCCGGGTTCACGGCTGCCTTCATCTAGCGCGGTTTCCGGTACGTTCAGGTATAAATCGTCGAGGCCAATCTTGTCGCTGCTGCATAGCGCCAGCGCGCGCTCCAAAATATTTTCTAATTCGCGCACGTTGCCGGGAAAGCTATACGCGCTCAAGGCGGCGATGGCATCGGTCGTCAGGGTGGGCAAGGCAGCACCGCTTTGTTGGGCCAAGCGTTCCAAGATGGCTTGCGCAATCAGCGGGATGTCCTCACGCATTTCGCGCAATGGCGGCATTTTTAGCTCAATCACATTCAGTCGGTAATACAAATCCTGGCGAAATTTTCCGCTCTCGACCAAATTAGATAAGGCTTGGTGCGTGGCGCTGATGATGCGCACATCGATCGGCTCCTCTTGCGTCGCGCCAACCTTGCGCACCTTTTTCTCCTGGATGGTGCGCAGCAATTTGACTTGCATGGCTAGCGGTAGATCAGCCACCTCGTCCAGGAACAGCGTGCCGCCATTGGCAGCCTGGAAGAAACCATCACGATCGGTATCAGCACCGGTGAACGCGCCTTTCTTATAGCCGAAGAACTCACTTTCCATCAGGTTTTCCGGGATCGCGCCGCAGTTCACAGCGATGAAGGGCTGTGCCTGACGCACGCTGTGTTCGTGGATCAGGCGCGCCGCCAGTTCTTTGCCGCAACCCGATTCGCCGGTGACATAGACCGGTGCTTGGCTGCGCGCCAATTTGTCGATCATGTCGCGCGCCAATTGAAGTGCTGGCGAGTTGCCGAGCAGCGTGCGTTGATGGTTTTCTTGGCTAGGTTTTTCCGTAATGCGCAAGGCCGATTTGACCAAGGCGCGCAATTGGTCCAAGGACACCGGCTTGGGAATGTAGTCGAAGGCGCCGGCCTTGAGTGCAACTACTGCATTTTCAGTACTGCCATATGCGGTAATTACGGCCACTGGCAACTCCGGGCAATGTTGCTCGATATATTGCACGATCTCGATGCCGGTGCCGTCCGACAGACGCATGTCGGTGAGGCATAGATCGTAGTGATTTGCTTTGAGCAGGGCAATGGCGTCGGCGACCTTCATTGCGCGCTGCGACTCGAGGCCCATGCGTAGCAAGGTCAGCTCGAGCAATTCCAGGATATCCGCTTCATCGTCTACGATCAGCACTTTGGTTGCGCTGTGGCTGGCTACGGCTGGTTTCAATGCGTGGCTCCTTTGCTGCTCAGTCGAAATTGCCCGCCATGCGGGCTATCGATGTAATCCAAGGTGGCGCTATTGGCTTCTGCCAACTGGCGCGCGATATACAAGCCCAGCCCGGTGCCAGTACTTTCGGTGGTAAAGAATGGCTCGAACAATTGTGCCTGGATCTCGCTCGGCACACCGGGACCGTCGTCGATAATATCCAATTGTATTACATTCTCCGCCGGCGTTAGGCGTGCCACTAAGCGAATGCTGCCGGATTGTTGCTGGCAATGGCGGCTGGCATTGCGACATACGTTCCACAACACTTGGTGCAAGTGATAGCGATCAAATTGAATGTCGATATTCGGCGCGGCATCGATTTGGAACAAATCGGGTTGCAGATGTTCGGTATGGCTGAATTCTTGGCAGAAGGTTTGCAAGTACGATGCCAAGTGGAGCGATTCGGTCTGACCGCGATCCTTGCGGTTGAGCTGTAAAATATCCTGCACCATGCGGTCGAGGCGGAAGGTGTTGTCGCGGATGATTTCCAGCAAGCGTTTTTGCGTGGCATCGGCGGCTTCCTCTTCTTGCAGGAGTTGCGTTGCATGACCGATTGAACTCAAGGGATTGCGAATTTCATGCGCGATGTTGGCAGTAAGCCGGCCTAGTGCGGCGAGCTTGAGTTGTTGCGCCTGGGCTTGCAAGCGACTCAAGTCTTCGAGAAAGATGACCGCGCCCAGCGCGCGTTTGTTGCCGATCGGCGTGATGCGGGTGCGAAAGGAACGGTTGCTGCCGGGTGCGCGCAAGGGGAGTAGGCTGATATCGCCGGATTCTCGCCATTCGGCAATGCGCGTGGCAAGGCCGGGAGAATAGTCGTCGACAATGACTTCGCCGCGCGGGCCGGGCAAGGCACCCAATAAACGTTCTGCCTGGCTATTGATCTGGCGCACACGGTTGTCGCCGTCGACCACGATGACGCCGTCTTGCATGTCTTGAATCACTAAGCGATTGACTGAATCCAGGTTGGCTAGGTCGATGCGTTGGCGCTGCGCGATGGCCTCGCTCACACTCAGGCGCTTTGCCAGGTAATACGCCAGCCCAGCGACGGCAAAATAAGTGGTGGATAGCAAGGCGGCTTGCAGGTAATTGCCGCTGGCATTTGGGCTATAGGCTAAATAGGTTTCCTCGAACAGTACGGCCAGGGTGGCGATCGAGGCGTGGAACATGGCGAGCCGGCCGCGCGCAATCAAACTCGATGCCGCCAGGGTCACCAGCACCAATAAACCCAGGCCGCTGACCACGCCGCCGCTGCTGTACATGATGATCGTGAGCAGGAATATATCGGCAAACACTTGTCCGGATACTTGCACCTCGAAGCGCGGCCAGCGCGATTGGATGGCGACAAACAGCACTATGCCGAGCAACAGATACAGTGTGCTCGCCAGGGTATACAGGTGGGGTACGAGGGCGCCGAGCGGATTGCGTTCAAAAAAGACAAAGTGCGCCAGCAACAACAGGCTGGCTAAGGCAATACGGTAGAAGTTGAAATAATGCAGCGAGCGCCAATAGGCGTCGGCGAATTGCGCGTTCTGCGATCCCGGGGGTTCGGGCCAGCCAGTGCCGAGCGCGCTCAGGGCGGGCGCGGGGCTATTGCTGGTGGCGCTTACGGTGCTCGTCGCTGCAGAAGAATTCTCCACGACTGAAGAAGGCCTCGGTTTGCGGCACGTTCACCCCGCACTGGGCGCAGCGCACCATGTTTTCGGCGGCAGGAGGGCGGCGCACCGCAGTATCTGGCCGTTGCAGATTTTGGAAATATTTTTTCAGGAGCAGGTAGATCAGGAAGATGCCAATCAGAATAATCAGAAAACGCATCGTGACAACTCCAGAGCTAGAAGACATTCCATCTTAACATGGGGTGGAATGCTAAAAATAACGGGAAATAACCAAGAGCTGGTCGGGGTGAGAGGATTCGAACCTCCGACTCCTGCGTCCCGAACGCAGTACTCTACCAGGCTGAGCTACACCCCGAATCTGTGATTTTCAGTGATTTCTAGTCACCGAGAAAGCCGCTAATTCTAACAGCGTTTGTTTATATTGAGAATCTGGCAAATGTGCAATTGCAGCGCAAGCGATATCCACCTCATGTTGCGCTTGTTGCGCGGCATAGGCCAACGCACCGGTGGCGTTGATGGTTTCCAATACCTGGGTAAAGTCACTCAAACCACCTTGCTCGATGGCGCTGCGGATCAACGCGGCCTGGGCCGGTGTGCCTTGTTTCATGGCGTATAACAGCGGCAAGGTGGGCTTACCTTCGGCGAGGTCGTCGCCTAAATTTTTGCCGGTGTCGGCATGATTACCGGAATAATCCAGGACATCATCGATGAGTTGAAATGCCGTTCCGAGGTGCATGCCATAGGTCGCCAGAGCTTCTTCATCGCGTGCGCTGGCTTGGCTGATGATGGCGCCGAGCCGGGTCGCGGCCTCGAACAGCTTGGCAGTCTTGAAGCGAATGACTTGCAGGTAGCGTTGTTCATCGATGTCTGGGTCGTTGCAGTTAAGCAGTTGCAACACTTCGCCTTCGGCAATGGTGTTGGTGGCGTCGGCGAGAACCTGCATCACACGCATGTCGTTCACGCCCACCATCATTTGAAACGCACGCGAATAGAGGAAATCGCCCACCAGCACGCTGGCGGCGTTACCGAACAAGGCGTTGGCGGTTTCGCGCCCACGGCGTAAGTTGGACTCGTCTACTACGTCATCATGCAGCAAGGTCGCGGTGTGGATAAATTCGACTACCGCAGCCAATTCATGGTGATGTACGCCGCGATAGTCGAAAACCCCGGCGGACAACAGTACCAAGGCAGGGCGCATGCGCTTGCCGCCGCTACCGATGATGTATTCCGAAACTTGGCGGATCAGCACCACGTCGGAATGTAGCCGTTCCCGGATTACGGCGTCCACGCGCTGCATGTCGGGTTCTATAAAGGTGCGAATTTCTTCAATATTCACTGAATTAGGTCGAAAATAGCAAAGCGGCAATGGTAGAAAGGCGCGCCCTTGCGGTCAACCCCTAGCCCCAATAAGAAAGGCCATTTTTGGGGTCAATCCGGAATGTTTTGACCAAACCAGGTTTTTTCAATATAATGCGCGGTTTTCCGATTTGAATTCACGGAGAGCTCATCATGTATGCGGTCGTAAAAACCGGTGGCAAGCAATATCGCGTGACCCCCGGCCTAAAATTTAAAGTAGAACAGATACCAGCAGACATTGGCAGCGAAATTGTACTGGATCAAGTCCTGATGCTCGCCGATGGCGACAACGTGACGGTCGGCGCACCTTTGGTGTCCGGCGCCAGTGTAACCGCCAAAGTTTTGTCCCAGGGACGTGGCAAGAAAGTGACGATTTTTAAGATGCGTCGTCGCAAGCACTACCAAAAGCACCAGGGACATCGCCAAAACTATACCGAGCTCGAAGTTCAGAGCATCGGCAAGTAAAGGAGATCATTCATGGCACATAAAAAAGCAGGCGGTAGTTCCCGTAACGGTCGCGACTCGCAAGCCAAACGCCTTGGCGTGAAGCGCTACGGCGGCCAATTGGTGAATGCCGGTGAAATCATTATTCGTCAGCGCGGCACCCAGTTTCATGCCGGCGACAACGTTGGTATGGGCAAGGATCACACCTTGTTCGCTAAGATCGAAGGCAAGGTTTGCTTTAAGATCAAAGGCCCCATGCAACGCAATACGGTGATTATCGAGCCGGTTTCGGCTTAAGCGGTCACGTATCGCGAACGAGGCCCTATCGTGAGGTAGGGCCTTTTTCTTTTTCTCGGGCACTGAAATGAAATTTATCGACGAAGCGCTGATTCGCATCCAAGCCGGCAAGGGCGGGGATGGTTGCGCCTCGTTCCGGCGCGAGAAATTCATTCCCAAGGGTGGCCCGGATGGCGGCGATGGCGGGCGTGGCGGCAGCATTTATGCCGTTGCAGATCGCAATCTGAATACCTTGATCGACTTTCGTTATCGGCGCACGCACCGTGCGCAAAACGGCGAGAACGGTCGCGGCTCGGACCAATACGGTGCGTGCGGCGAGGATTTAGTCTTGAACATGCCAGTCGGCACCGTGATCAGCGATGCTGAAACTGGTGAAGTGCTGGCTGACTTGGCGCAAGATGGCTTGCGCGTTTTACTTGCCAAGGGCGGACAAAACGGTATCGGCAACTTGCATTTCAAGTCCAGCACCAACCGCGCACCGCGTCAATTCACGCGCGGCGAGTTGGTGGAAGAACGTGAACTGCGCCTGGAGCTGAAAGTGCTGGCCGATGTTGGTCTACTCGGTATGCCGAATGCCGGTAAATCGACTTTCATTCGTGCCGTGTCCGCAGCCAAGCCAAAAGTAGCCGATTATCCCTTCACCACGTTGCACCCAAATCTGGGCGTAGTGCGGGTCGATAACAATCGAAGTTTTGTCATTGCCGATATTCCCGGATTGATCGAAGGTGCGGCTGAAGGTGCGGGCTTGGGCCATCAATTTCTGCGCCATTTGCAGCGTACGCATTTGCTGTTGCACATTGTCGATCTTGCGCCATTTGATGAGAGCGTCGATCCGGTAAGCGAAGCCAAGGCCATCGTGCAAGAATTAAAAAAATACGATCAATCTTTGTTCGATAAGCCGCGCTGGGTCGTGCTGAACAAGCTCGATATGGTGCCGGAAGACGAACGCGAACAGCGCATCAAGGATTTTCTCAAGCGCTACAAATGGAAGGGTCCTTGCTTCAGCATCTCCGCCATCAATGGCGAAGGCTGTCAGCCCCTGATTCACGCCATCATGAATCATCTGGACATCGCGCGCGCCGCCGCGCAGCCAGACGCCGAGGATGCTGAGCCGGAAGATTAAAGGCCCTGGTCATACCTCTGCGGTTGAAGTGTTTTTCTAGGTTAAAATAGCACGTCATCTCTCAGTACGGCGCAACACAGAATGCAATCCATCCTCAGTAAATCAAAGTGTCTGGTGGTCAAAGTGGGCAGTAGCCTCGTCACCAATGAAGGCCAAGGCCTGGACACGCAGGCGATTGCGCATTGGGCCGATCAGATCGCGCGCCTAAAAGGAATGGGTAAGCAAGTTGTGCTGGTTTCCAGTGGAGCCATTGCCGAAGGCCTACAGCGTCTTGGTTGGAAAACCCGTCCGCACGCGTTACACGAATTGCAGGCCGCGGCCGCCGTGGGGCAAATGGGCTTGGTGCAAGTGTACGAGACTTGCTTTCGCAAGCATGATCTAAAAACTGCACAGATTTTACTCACGCACGAAGACCTTGCCGACCGAAAGCGCTACCTGAACGCGCGTTCCACACTGCGCACATTGCTTGCGTTGAATGTAATCCCAATCATCAACGAAAACGATACTGTGGTGACGGACGAAATCAAGTTCGGCGACAACGATACGCTTGCTGCGTTGGTGACCAACCTGATTGAAGCCGATGCGCTGGTGATCATGACCGATCAAAAAGGCCTGTACTCCGCCGATCCGCGCCGCGATCCGATGGCGCACTTGATCCAGGAGGGCCGAGCGGGCGATGCCGCGCTGGAGAAAATGGCCGGTGGCGCCGGTAGCGCCATCGGGCGTGGCGGTATGCTGACCAAGATACTCGCCGCCAAGCGCGCCGGACGCAGCGGCGCGCATACCTTGATCGCCTGGGGACGTGAACCGGATGTGTTGGTGCGCTTGGCGCAAGGCGAATTGATCGGCACGCAATTGCTCGCCGATGAAACGAACAAAATTGCCGCACGCAAGAAGTGGTTGGCTGATCATTTGCAAGTGCGCGGCAAACTCATGCTCGATGCCGGCGCTGCGCGTGCCTTGTGCGAAGAAGGGAAAAGCCTGCTACCGATTGGCGTGCATGACCTGTCGGGTGAATTTGAACGGGGCGAAGTTGTTACCTGTCTTGATCCCAGTGGGGCAGAAATTGCACGTGGCTTGGTGAATTATAGTGCCCAGGAAGCGCGCAAAATTTTGAAAAAACCTTCTAGTGAGATCGAAGCCATTCTCGGTTATGTGGACGAAGCGGAGTTGATCCATCGGGATAGCTTGGTGTTGCTCTGAGCCATATAATATTTTGGTCGAGCTTCCCTGGCTGACTGTATTAGTTCGCAGTGCGCAGGAGTCCTAAAAGTGGCGTGGCCCAAGCAGTCATTCTAAGCGTTGCTTGAGTTTGACTTGTTGAGCACCTGAACATGAGCCACCACACTGCGCGCCAACGCATCTAGATCGTAGCCGCCCTCTAGTGTAGAAACCAACCGCCCCTGTGCGCAGCGTTCTGTGATGCGCATGACTTGTTCAGTGATCCAAGCGAAATCTTCCTCAGCCAGCATGAGTCCCGCCAATGGGTCGTCATGGTGCGCGTCGAATCCGGCTGAGAAGAAAATCATTTGCGGTTGAAAGCGCTCCAGTGCGGGTAGGCCTTGGCTTAACCAGGCGTGGCGAAATACTTTCCCGCTTGAGCCGGCGGGAAGGGGCATGGGGATGATATGGTCGTTGCCGGAATTCGCGCCGCTATAGGGATAATAGGGGTGTTGGAAGCTGGAGCACAGCATGACGCGAGGATCGTCGTGAAACATGGCCTCGGTGCCGTTGCCGTGATGCACGTCGAAATCGACGATAGCAACGCGGCTCAAATTATGTTCAGCTAGAGCGTGCGCAGCGCCCACCGCCACATTGTTGAATATGCAAAAACCCATGCTGTGATCCGGTAAGGCATGATGACCGGGTGGGCGCACGGCGCAGAAGGCGTTATCCACGCTGCCTTGCATCACGAGATCAACGGCCTGTACTAGTGCGCCGGCCGCATGCAAGGCCGCGGATAGTGAGTGCGGGTTCATTGCGGTATCGGGGTCGAGATAGACAAGGCTATGTGCCGGTGCTGTACGCCGGATGTGGTCGATATAAGCAGCGGAATGGACACGCGCCAGTTGCACGTCTGTTGCTTGCTGTGGACTTGCGTGTTGCAGTTGCTGCCAAAGCCCAGCTGCTTGTAGCGCTTGTTGGATCGTCGTTAAGCGCGCGGCTTGTTCCGGGTGCCCCGCACCCATTTCATGCCGTAGGCAATTGCGATGGGTTAGATACGCGGTAGTCACTGCAGCCCAGAAATGTTAATGCAAACTGGCTAGCCGTTTCTTCGCACTCTCAGCGGCTGGACTCAAGGGGTGCTTGGCGATGATTTCAGACAAGGTTTTTTTGGCTTCTTCTTTCTCGCCCAATTCCAGTTGGCTGCTGGCGATATTCAGCATGGCGTCCGGTACCTTGGGGCTGTTGGCGTAGGCGCTAAGTAGCTTTTGCTGTTGCACGATAGCAGTTTTGTAGTCCTTGAGTGCGGAGAAGGAATTGCCAATCCAATATTGCGCATTCGCGGCCAGTGCACTAGATGGATAGGCTTTTTGATAATTCTGAAACGCGGCGATGGCGGCTTGGTAATTGCCGATCTTGAATAGATTGAAGGCCGTGTCATAGGCGCGACTTTCTGCGCCGGGGTCGGATGCTGTATTGGCTGGAGCGGCTACGCTCGGTGGTGTGCCAGCAACGGTATTGGACGCGGGCGGTACGCTAGCAGCCGGGCCATCCACCCGTTCCAATTTGCGCATGCGGTTATCGAGATCGACATACAAATCCTTTTGGCGCTTTTGCGTGGTCTCAATTTGGTTGGTGTTCACCTCGAGTTGGCCACGCAGCTTGGCGATCTCGGTCTTCAAGGCTTCCACACTTTGCAGTAGATCGACCAAGCCTTGGGAACGTAGTGTCGTATCTAGCTTGGCGACAAGCGCTTCTTGCTGTGCCAGTTTTTGTTGCAATTGCTGGGTTTCTTGCCGCAAGTCTGCAATTTTTTTGTGCGCTTCGTCATCCGTGAACAAGCCCGCCGTGGCCAGCGGGCTGACGGCCAGCAAGAACGCCAAGGGCCACGCGCGGTTCATGTTCATTCGCCTTGATATAGAAAGTCGGTACGACGATTTTGCGCCCAGCAGGATTCTTCATGACATTCCGCATGCGGTTTCTCTTCGCCGAAGCTGACGGCTTCTACTTGGTCATCTTTTACACCCAGCAGCGAGAGAATCTTACGCACGCCGTCGGCGCGTTTCTGGCCGAGTGCGATATTGTATTCGCGGCTACCGCGTTCATCGGCATTGCCTTGCAGGAATACCTTGGCCTTGGGATTGTTTGCCAAGTAATTGCCATGGGCTTCTACCAGGGCTTTGTATTCTGGTTTCACGTCGAAACTATCGTAGTCGTAGAACACGCTGCGCTTCGACAAAATATTGTTTGGATCTTTCAAGGGATTGACTGCGGCTGCAGGCGGCGGCACTAGTGGACGTGTATCCACAGCGGGCGGCGTAATCTTTGTGCGATCCTCGACTTGCGCCCCGGGCTGGGTCTTGGTGGTTTCGCTGGCACAAGCGCTCAACAGGGAGGCGATCAACAGAATGAAGGTAAAACGTTTCATGGGTAAAACTCCTTTCTAAGGGTTCGGCAATCGCCGATGCGTAGTACTACGGTTTGGCTTTCAATAAAGGACCCCACGCTGGCTCACGTACGTCGCCGGCTTGCGTAGTTAATTTTTGTTTGACGCGACCATCGCTGGAAACTGCCGCCAGTACGCCGCGCCCAAGCGTAGCTGTGGCGTATAAAATCATTTTGCCGTTGGGTGCCCAGGAGGGGGATTCATCTAAGCCATTATCAGTCAGCACTTGCACTTGGCCGGAGACGATGTCCTGTACCGCAACGCGAAATTTGCTGCCTTCGCGCTGGATGAAGGCAAAGCTTTTGCCATCCGGGCTGTAGCGCGGCGTCACGTTATAGCTGCCCTCGAAGGTGAGCCGCACTGGCTCGCCGCCATACGATGGCATGCGATAAATTTGTGGGCTGCCGCCGCGGTCGGAAGTGAATAACAGGTATTTACTGTCGGGCGACCAACTGGGTTCGGTGTCGATGCTGGTGGTTTGGGTGAGGCGCTTGAGTCCCGAGCCATCGCTATTCATGGTATAAATTTGCGCCGTGCTGTCGCGCGATAGCACCAAGGCCAGTTGCCGCCCATCCGGTGACCAGGCGGGCGCACTGTTGTTGCCCTTAAAATTGGCGATGGCTTGGCGTTGGCCGCTCGCCAGATTTTGCACGTAGATGACGGGCTTCTTTTGGTCGAAGGCGACATAAGCCAGCTTCGTGCCATCCGGCGACCAGGCCGGCGATACAATCGGCTCGCGTGAGCTGTAGACGGTCTGGGCGTTGACGCCATCGGAGTCGGCCACCTGTAATTCATGCGTGCCGCCGCGCTTGGTGATGTAAGCGATACGCGAGGCGAAGGCGCCGGGACTGCCGGTCAGTTTCTCGAAAATAATATCGGCGATTTGGTGCGCAGTTAGGCGCAATTGCGAAGTGTTGGTCGGTAGGCTGTACCCGGCTAGCTGCACGACTTGTGCCGTATCTTGGCGCACGGTATCGATCAGGCGGAACTGCACATCGATGCGCCCGCCAGCCAGCGGCACCACATTCGCCATGGCCAGCGCGGTCGCGCCCTTGGCTTTCCAATCGTTGACGCGCACGTCGGCGGGCATGCGTGGTGCTGCCATACCGGCGGTATCAATTAGTTTGAACAAGCCACTGCGCGCCAAGTCGTCCATCACGATCTTACTGAGCTTGTCGGGATAGACCTCTTCGCCGGCAAAGGGTGCGATGGCCACAGGAATTTGCAGCGTTGCGCCGCCGGTGATTTCGATGGTGAGCGCAGCTTGGGTATTCCCGGCCACAGCACTCAGCAGTGCCATCGTCAATCCACAAAACATGAAACGCATTGATGTCATCATTTACTCATTCGGCTTGAAGCTCAGGTTCAGGTCTCGAAAGTAAGAAAAAATTTCCGGTTGCGTAGGCACCGGCAGCGGATCCGATAATAAGATTGCATCTTCTACAGCTTTATCGCAGGCAGGAATGCCGCTGCTCTTGCGTAACACCGGTCTGCTGCGAATTTGTCCGGTGGGCAACAGCGCGATGTCGAAAATCAATTGAGGATTGCCATCGCCGCACAGCGCGCGATTTAATTTCTGCCTAATTTTACCTCTAATGCGATCCGAATACTCACCGATGACAGTTTGCTGCGCCGCAGTTTGCCGGGCTTGCGCCAAACTGGCCAGTTTGTTCAAGGCTTGCTGCTGGCGGGCGATTTCCTCTTGTCGTGCTTGCTCTTGTTTCAATTGTTCCTGCTTGAGTTGTTCAGGCTTGTTGGGCTTAGCCGGCGTAGGCTTCGGCTTGTCTTCTTTGTGCTTTTTATCCTTGAGGGCGATATCCGTTTTGCGAATTAGAGCTGGCGGTGTGGGTTTAGGTTCAATTTTTTTTACGGGCACGGGTTCTGGCGGGGGCGCCACTCTTTGTTGTGGTTGCGCCGGCAAGCTCGACCACAATTCTGCCACCATGCCTGTTGGTTCTGTCGTGCGCCAGTTGACGCCGAAAATCAGCAAGGTAAAAAAACCGACATGCACCAATAGCGCTAGCGCGCCCGACGAAAACGGATGCGATTGCGTTGTGCGCGCGATCAATTGGCATTCGGCTTGGCCAACAAGCCGACCTTCTTGACCTGATTCTGACTCAAGATGTCCATAACTTTGAGTACTTCTTCATAGCGCACGTCCTTGTCCGCTGCGATCACTACTGCCTGCTCAGGATTGCGCGCTTGTTTCTCTTTAATGGCCTGGACTAGGCTGGCGCGATCCACCGCCATTTCGGCGGATGCGTGTTCGCGATCGCGTAAGAACAATTTTTTGTCGGCATGCACGATCACTTCTAAGGGCGCGATCGGCTGCTTCAGCTGTTGACCTACCGAGGGCAATTCGATCTGCCCTGGGTTGATCAAGGGCGCGGCCACCATGAATACGATGAGCAATACCAGCATCACGTCGATGAAGGGCACGACGTTGATCTGGTTCATCAGGCGGCGTTGTTTAGGCATGTTTGCTTAAGCTTAATGACCTTGCCGTTGCAGGATATTCGAGAACTCTTCCATAAAGCTTTCGTAGCGCGTGGCCAGGCGGTCGATGTCGTGGGTGTAGCGGTTATAAGCGATGACCGCAGGAATTGCGGCGAACAAACCCATGGCCGTAGCGATCAGCGCCTCGGCGATCCCTGGCGCGACGTGCGCTAACGTGGCTTGCCCGACATTCGCCAGGCCGCGAAACGAATTCATGATGCCCCACACCGTGCCGAATAGCCCGATATACGGGCTGACCGAGCCGACGGTGGCGAGGAAGGCGAGCTTGCTTTCCAGGCTGTCAGTTTCGCGTTGATAAGCGGCGCGCATGGCACGGCGCGTACCGTCCATCACGCTGCTGATATCCAGGCCGGATTGTTTCTTGAGTTTGGTATATTCGCGAAAGCCGGCCTCGAAAATTTTTTCCATCCCGCAGGCGATGACGCGCCCGGAAGTCAGGCGCTGGAATAGTTGATTTAGATCGACGCCGCTCCAGAATTCAGTTTCAAAAGCGTCGGCCTGCTTGATGGCGCTACGTAAGGCGAACATCTTTTGAAAAATGAACCACCACGACATGAACGAGGCTAGCAACAGCAGCAGCATCACGAGCTGTACGATCAGGCTGGCGCCGCTGATCATGGCGAGAAAGGAGAAATCCGGGGCCGCTTCAATTTTCATGCGTTAGATGCACTTTCGAGTTGTTGTCGAATAAAGGCGGGGATGCGTACTGGCTTAAAGTCGCGATGCTCCACGCACACGATCTGGATGCGCGCTTCGACTAAACGCGCATCGCGCTCCACGGTCTGGAATACGTCGATGGTACAGCTTCCGAGCTTTTCCAGTTGCACAGTTACGTTGAGTGCATCGTTGAAGCGTGCAGGCTGCAAGTATTCTATCGCCACCGAGCGCACCACAAAGATGACATTATGGTCACGCATCAGTTCTGTTTGCTCAAAACCGGCGGCGCGTAGCCATTCGGTACGGGCGCGTTCCAAAAACTTCAGATAGTTGGCGTAGTACACTACGCCGCCACTATCGGTGTCCTCGTAATACACGCGAACTGGAAAAACGAACGGCTCGGCCAAGTCCGCACTCATGTCTTGCCGTCCCATAATTCGCGCGTGGTGCCATTTGCCGGCGCGCTGAGGCCGAAGTGCTCATAGGCCAGCGGTGTAGCGATGCGGCCGCGCGGCGTGCGCATTAGATAGCCTTGTTGGATCAGGTAGGGCTCCAACACGTCCTCGATGGTGTCGCGTTCCTCACCGATGGCGGCAGCTATATTGTCCAGACCAACCGGGCCGCCACCAAATTTAAGCAGCACCGCCTCGATCAATTTGCGATCCATCATGTCCAGGCCGGCATGGTCCACATCCAGCATGATCAACGCGGCATCGGCAATCGCTGGCGTGACATGGCCGCTGGCTTTGACCTCGGCGAAGTCGCGCACGCGGCGCAACAAGCGGTTGGCGATGCGCGGCGTGCCGCGCGAACGGCGCGCGATCTCGAACGCGCCTGCGTCGGTGATCTGCACGTTCAACAGACCGGAAGAGCGCGATACGATTTGCTGCAACTCCTCGGAGGAATAAAATTCCAGCCGCGCCACAATACCGAAACGATCGCGCAGCGGATTGGTCAGCATGCCGGCGCGGGTGGTGGCGCCGATCAGGGTGAACGGGGGCAGATCGAGTTTCACTGAGCGCGCTGATGGGCCCTCGCCGATCATGATGTCGATCTGATAATCCTCTAGCGCGGGGTAGAGAATCTCTTCCACCACCGGCGACAGACGATGAATTTCATCGATGAACAAGACATCGTTCGGCTCCAGATTGGTCAAGAGTGCGGCCAAGTCGCCAGCACGTTCCAGGACCGGGCCGGACGTTTGGCGCAGGTTTACGCCCATCTCGCGCGAGATAATGTGTGCCAAGGTAGTCTTACCCAAGCCCGGCGGGCCGAACAGCAATACATGATCCAGCGCCTCTTTGCGATTGCGTGCCGCCTCGATAAAAATCTGCAATTGCTCGCGCGCCTTGTGCTGGCCCACATACTCATCCAGCAGCTTGGGGCGTAGCGCGCGCTCCAAGGCCTCTTCTTGCTTGGATTCGGCGGCGGGGGCGATGAGACGGTCGGTTTCGATCATTTGGGGTTAGCGGTTAGCGGTTAGGGTTTGAGGTGAGTCTGTCGTCTAGCCTTTAGAAAGAAACTTCAGTGCTTGGCGAATTCCGTCGGACACCGATAAATCGGCTGGCAATTGCTTAACGGCCCAAGTGGCTTCCTTGTCATTATACCCAAGCGCGATGAGCGCATTCAGAATGTCCGATTCGCCTGAAGGTTGCGCGCCCGCCGTTGTCACGGTAGCGGTCGCAGCCGAAAACTTATCGCGTAATTCCAGCAATAAGCGCTCTGCGGTTTTTTTGCCGATGCCAGGCACTTTGGTGATGCGCCCGGTTTCTTGCGCGGCGATGGCGTTGGCGAGTTCGGTGACGCTCATGCCGGAGAGCACCGAGAGTGCGGTCTTCGCCCCGATGCCGCTGACTTTTAGCAGTTGACGAAAGGCTTGGCGCTCGCTGTCGGTGCCAAAACCATACAGCAAATGCGCGTCTTCGCGAATGGCGAGATGGGTATACAGGGTAATGCGTTCACCACTGGCGGGTAGGTTGTAGAACGTGCTCATCGGCACGTCGATTTCGTAGCCAACGCCGCCGACATCGACCAGTACTTGTGGCGGATGTTTTTCGACCAGGGTGCCGGTGATGCGCCCGATCATCGTGCACCGCCTATGAGCCGCCCACCGCGCACGCGGAAGCCGGCGGTGGCCAGCGCCCCCAAACCCATGCCGCCGTGTGCATGGCAGATGGCGCAAGCGAGCGCGTCGGCCGCATCGGGGGAGGGGGCGGCGGGGAGTTGCAGCAGACGTTTAACCATTTCTTGCACTTGTTCCTTTGCGGCGTGGCCATTGCCCACCACCGCTTGTTTGACTTGCAGGGCGGTGTATTCCGCGACTTGTAAATTGGCGGCGACTGCAGCGCAAATAGCCGCGCCGCGCGCTTGGCCGAGCAGTAGGGTGGATTTCGGGTTGACGTTGACGAACACTTGTTCCACCGCGACTTGTTGCGGTTGGTGTTGTTGAATGATTTCCGTGAGGCTATTGAGGATGGTCTTCAGCCGTTCCGGCAGTGAAGCATCCGCAGTTTTGATGCAGCCACTGGTGACATAGACCAACTGCTTACCGCTCTGGTCGAGGATGCCAAAGCCAGTAATGCGTAAACCAGGATCAATGCCGAGGATGCGAATGTAGGAGATCCTTTATTCGTCGAACACGGCCGAAGTGTAGACGTTCTGCACGTCGTCCAGATTTTCTAACGCGTCGAGTAATTTTTGCATCTTGACTGCGTCATCGCCACTCAGTTCGGTTTCCATCGACGGCTTGTAGGTCACTTCGCCCAGCTCAGCTTTCAGCCCGGCTTTTTCCAAACTGGCCTGTACTACGCCAAAATCGTAGGGAGCGGTAATCACTTCAATGCTGCCGTCTTCATTGGTCACGACATCTTCTGCGCCGGCATCAATCGCTGCTTCCATGACCTTATCTTCGCTGGTGCCGGGCGCATACAGTAATTGACCGCAATGTTTGAACAAATACGCCACGCAGCCATCGGTACCCATATTGCCGCCGTATTTGGCGAAGGCATGGCGCACATCGGCTACGGTGCGCACTTTGTTGTCGGTCAGGCAATCCACCATGACGGTCGCACCACCCACGCCATAGCCTTCGTAGCGCCCCTCTTCGTAGGTCACGCCTTCGAGCTCGCCGGTACCGCGCTTAATCGCGCGTTCGATATTGTCGCCCGGCATGTTTTCCGCCTTAGCCTTTTCGACTGCAAGGCGTAAACGCGGATTGTCGCCAAGAATGCCGCCACCCATGCGGGCGGCAACCGTGATTTCTTTGATGAGTCGGGTAAAAATCTTACCGCGCTTGGCGTCTTGACGCCCTTTGCGGTGCTGAATGTTTGCCCATTTGGAATGGCCGGCCATGATTAAAACTTCCGTGAAAAAACATCCAAATAGTACCATTTGACCGGTCTTTAAGGAACCCGCATCAGTGATCGGTCGAGACGAACTCAGCGTTCACGTCGTTAGTGCGAACCGAACGTGGCGGTTTGTATTTGCAATTTCTTGAAATGGTGCATCAGGCATTTCGGTGGGGACATTAATTTAAGTGTCAGCTCATGGCGCACTATTGCTCTGCCCTTTCAGTCCTCAACGAACCGAAATTACCTGAACACCAACAGAACAGTGTAGGCAAGTACGGGCTGTATGTATGTTTCGTTTGGGCACGCATCTTGCCTATCTTTATCGGTAAGACAGTCGGGACATTTTGTTTCGGCATTGCAAAATTGCGTGATGAGTTAAATATGCTTGAATTTATTAGCAATCTATATAGGAAGAACGACCATCCGCTGGCTCGGGAGTCGGGTCTTACGCAAATTATTGAAGAGCTTCCTGCCGATAATCCGGCAATGGCGCTGGAAGAGTTGACACACTGGTTGCTGGCCTTAGCCAAGGCCGAGGGGATCAGCTTAAAAGAACGCGTGAAACGTCTGGCGCGCATTGACCAATCGGCGCAGAAATATGAGCGTCTCTTGCGTCGTCAATATACGGACACATCCCGCATGCACAAAGCGACCGAAGATCGCATCTGGAATGCCAGTTTTGATTTTCTGGAAGCCACGATCAACGCGCATTTGCGCTGTGTCGAGAATTTACCGCAGAAGGGTGAGCATAACGAACAGGATCTGGCGATTGTCATCATGCGCGCCATGCGTCGACTCGATCTCCAGGTACATTGGTTGCATTTACGTTATAAACCGATCCCCGCAGATCTCTGGGATCGGATATTTAGCGTGATTAAATTCGCCGAGGAACATGCACTATTGCACTTGCCGGTCACGCTGAATAGTGCGATCAATGTGCAAACGACAGTCGCGCGCGAAATGTTGAAATTACTCATGATGTCCGTCGCTACGCCAGAGCGTCTAACCAAGACGCAGATTGATTTGGCGCATGTGCTGACGCAGAATTTGGCCGATACTTTTTGTTGGGAGCAGATACCGAACGGCAGCACGGTGTTTCATGTGGATTTTTCCAAACCTAAAATCCCGGTTCGGTTGACCAAGGTTTCCGAACACCATTTCATGTCGCGTTGTTTTGGTTCTGGCGATGCCGTGCATGCCTTGGTGGTCGGCTTAAAAAAATTGGAACAAGGCGGTATTCCCGCCACGCTCGGCACGCTCGATTTCGCAACCTATAAGCGCGAGGATTTGTTGGAAGTCATGGCGCACTTATCCCAGAGCTGGTGCAGGATGGGTGTGCACACCGAACACCAACATTTCGACAAGCGCCATGCTGAGCGCAAGCAAGTGTTTTATCGGATCAACGTGGTGCATGGTTTCAATCAACTGTGCGACCAACTCACCGAGCCGGCTTTGTCGAAGACGGCGCCGGGTTTGTCCTTGGTGCAATCCAATAAACTGGACTACCAAGAACAAGTAGACATGAAAATCTATGGCTTTGTCACCGATAAAACGCGCGACAAAATCAAGCATACTCAATCCATGCAAGCGTTAGCGACGACATCTGCATTGAGCGTCGACAATGAGCGTGATGCGACTGAAAGCTGGGTGGTGGAAAATATCAGCCGCATGGGCTATGGCGTCACCATTTCCAGCCGGAAAGAGGATTGGGTTCAAAGCCACACGATTATTGGGATTCAGCCTGATGCAGCGCCTTGGCAGATCGGCGTTATTCGGCGTGTGGCGAGCGAGTCGGTGGAAAATACCCAGGCCGGCATCCAAATTTTATCCAATCGCCCGCATGCCGCCCTACTGCGTCCATCCGATAGCGAAATGAGTATTTGGGAGACTGCCGCAGACACTCAGACTTACTACCACACGCCCGGCATTCTCATGGAGCGCGAGTCGCCCTACCAGGATGAAGAGTCGCTGTTGCTGCTATCCGAGAGCTACCAACTGCATCGCATTTACGCTATGGTGATCGGGAAAGAGCAACGCCTTGTGCGCTTGCTCGACCGGATCAACAGCTTTCAAGGTGTCGATCAGATCATCTTCTCGGACGTAAAAACAAAAGTCTAAGGGCTGTCGTGCGCAACGCGATAGCCATTTGCCGGCTAGGAAGGCGTGATGCACCCCGTATACGAAGAATTACTAACCACGCTGCTATCTCAGCCCACAGCGCCATTTCGCGAGACGCACGTGATCCAATGGGTGAGTGCAGTGTTGGGTCAGAATAATGTCCCTTATTTCATCGATCCCCTTGGCAATATTGTGGTCGGTGCAAATTCAAAAACAGACTATCAACGCTTGCTGCGCGAGCCGAGTGCGGAGCCGCTGCGCGTCTTCATTGCGCACATGGATCATCCCGGCTTTCATGGTGTGCGCTGGCTGGCCCCACAGGTTTTGCGCATTCGCTGGCATGGCGGATCACCGACCAAACTATTGAGCGGCAGCCGCATCTGGTTGTCCACAGAAGATGGTTGGGTGGGCGATGGAGTATTGCGCAAGGTGAAATTACATCCAAAAGGCTACGCCATCGGCACTGCGGAAGTGCACGTGCCCTCGGCGCAAATCGCGGATACGCGCCCAGCGGCCAAGCAGCTGTTCGGTGGCTTCAAGTTTCGCAAACCGGTATGGAAAAGTGGCTCACGGCTCTACACCAAAGCGGCAGACGATTTGGTCGGCGTATTTTGTATTGTCGCGACCGCGCTGGAAGTCTTTAGTAAACGCGGGCAGAAGAAACGCCCGCCTTTTATCGGCCTACTCACACGTGCTGAAGAGGTGGGCTTGGTCGGCGCCGTCGGCCATTTCGAGTTGGGTTGGCTGCAAGCGGCACGACGGCCGATTGTTTGTGTGAGTTTGGAAGCTTCGCGCACCTTGCCCGGCGCGCTTGTCGGCAAGGGTCCCATTGTGCGTCTGGGTGATCGACGCACGCCATTCCATGCCGACTATTCGCAAGTGCTGAGCGAACTCGCCGAACAGGTGCTACCCAAACAACACCAACGTCGCATCATGGATGGAGGTAGTTGCGAAGGCTCTGCTGCGATGGCCTATGGATTTCCCACCATTGCACTCGCAGTGCCGCTAGGTAATTACCACAACCAAGGTTTGGAAGGCGGTCCGGATTGCCGCGGTCATTTAGGACCTGCGCCTGAATTCGTGCATTTGGACGATGTGGAGGGGCAACGCAAATTATGTGTGGCGTTGATGCAGGGAAAACTGCCGTGGAATAATCCATGGCGCAACGTGAAAACGCGCTTGCAGCAAAATTTAGAGGAATATCGGCAGTTGTTATAGCTGGAGGCAGGTACATAGACGAGGTCTATTTGACTAGTAAAAAACCGCCCCAGTCCATAAAATGCTGGAGCATAAAAAATAAAGGGGAGAACAACGATGGCAACTTCGGCTTCTATGCGGGCCAGCATTGCAATAATAATCTGGCTGACAATAACACTCGGTGCGGGTTATTTTTTGCGCGATGGCATCACACGTACTTTCGGTCCGGACACTTGGTGGATGATTGCGGGCTGGCTGGGTTTGATTATTGGCTTGATCCATTTCTTGGTGCTGATGATTTTGTCGCGGCAATCGCGTAACGTCGGATAAATATTTTTGGGTGCTGATTCGAGATTGGTTTTGCACGTTCTTTCTTTTCCACAACACGGGGGGTGAAATGTTAAAACGCACGCTGATGCATGGAATGATCTTTGGGGGGATGATTTTTACGGCGCAGGCGTTGGCCACGGATTTGTGTGCAGGCAAGACGCCGGGCACGATCACGTTCTACGCCCAGGAAATCGACCGCGATAAGCCACTACCGCCCCCTGCAACCGAGTTGAACTACAGCGACAATATGTTTGCACTGGCCTGCCTGACGGATACGGTGGGACCGCAGTCAGCCGGCGGCAAATCGTTTCGCGTGGTGTTGTGGGTGAATGGCAAGCAATTCAACGTGTTCCGCCCCGCGCTCTCGAAGTCGCGCAAGGACATCATTATCTCGCTCAAGGAAGATTTTGGCGACCGCATGTCCTATATGCTGGATCCGGGGGTGCATCGCATCCGTTTACAAGCGGCCTCCGAAAAAGCTTCTGGCAAAGTCGATGTCACGTTCGATTTCAAAAATGATGTGGCGTATATCCAAGAGTTACGCAAGGCAGGCTATTTGGCGGACGGTCAAGCCACAATGCATAAGTAGTCACCATACTGAATGAGTGACGCAACGCCCCTTCGGGGGCCTTGCGAAATTATTTCACTCCATCTCCCGTCCATACCCCACCCAACCCGCCAATAAGCGTACGCCACTGTAAGCCAGCCAGTGCAAGATATGCTCCCACCACGCGCCATTACGAAAATGAGTGGCGGTGATTTGTCGAGCATCTTTGGTGATGGCTGCATTAAGGCTGGCTTGCAGGGTAGCAGCGAAGTGGTGGTCGTACACCACGAGGTTCGCTTCACGCGCAAGAAATAAACTGGTGGGGTCGATGTTGGAGGAGCCGACGGTGGCCCAACAGCCATCGATCACCGCGACCTTGGCGTGCAGGAAGCTGGGCTGGTATTCGAAAATTTCAATGCCTGCGGTGAGTAATTGTTTGTAGAGTGCGCGACTGGCGTAGTGCACGACGCGAAATTCCGCTTGGCCTTGTAGTAATAGTTTTACTTTGACGCCGCGTGCAGCGGCGTGGACGAGCGCTTTGCGAAAACGGCGCCCGGGTAAAAAATAGGGATTGGCCAGGATGATTTCTTGTTTTGCCTTACCGATGGCGCGCAGGTAGGCGTGCTCAATGTCGCGGCGGTGGCGCAGATTGGAGCGCAGCACAATGGCGGCACGCATTTGCCCAGCGATTTCAGGCGCGGGCAATGCAGTGGGCTGTATGCGGCGTGGTTGGCGCAGTTGCGCCCAAGCGACGCGCGTGTGGAGATTTTGTACTTCGCGCAGGGTGTCGCTGACGAGTGGCCCTTCGATACGGACTGCGTAATCGTATTGCGGCGGCATATCCGGGGTTTTGCTGTCGTTGATGATGTTGATGCCGCTGACGAAGGCGTAGCGTTGATCGATCACGGCCAGTTTTCGGTGCAAACGTCGCAGGTGCTGGCGTGGAAAGTGCCAAGGCGAGATGTGCGGGCGGTAAACCAGCGCCGACACACCGGCTTTGCGCAACGTTTCCAGCGCCGTAGCAGGGTAGGCTTGCGCGCCATAGCCATCGATGAGCAAGTGTGTTGCGACGCCACGCTGCGCGGCACGTATTAAGGCGTCAGCAACGCGCTGCCCCGTGTCGTCATCCGCATAAATATAAGTTTCCAAAAAGACGTGGTGCTGCGCTTGATCAATGGCGGCTTGCAGCGCAGGAAAATATTCGGCGCCGTTTTGCAGTAGGGTGAGTTGGTTGCCGCCGAGGAACTTGATCATGCTTGGTTAAGAACCGCACATTGGGTTTTATGCGCGGGACATGGTGGCTGACAGCGCCGCATGATCGGAGATGCGCGACCAAGGGCGTCCGTGGTGCACATGCGCGGTCTTTACTTTCAGGCCGCGATAATAGATGCGGTCAAGGCGCAGCATGGGCATGGCGGAGGGATAGCTCTTGGCGGATGCGCCGTGCAATTGTTCGAACACTTCCCGCACGTGCAGCGAACGCGCTAAAAAATCACCGGCTTTGATGCGCCAGTCGTTAAAGTCGCCAGCAATAATGAGTGGCGCATGCGGCGGCACCACTTTTTGGATGCGATCGCGAATGGCTTGCAACTGTTGCATGCGACCGCGACTGCCCAGGCCGAGATGCACGTTCACGCAATGCAGGGTGTCGCGCCAGCACGGAATTTCCACTTCGCAGTGCAACAGGCCGCGGCTCTCCATGGTATGCGCTGAGATGTTGATATTTTCCCAGGCGACGATGGGGTAGCGTGATAACACAGCATTGCCGTGGTGACCTTCCGGGTAGATGGCATTTTTACCGTAGGCAAAATCCTGCCATAGCTCATCCGCGAGAAATTCGTATTGAGGTGTTTCCGGCCAGCCTTCATGGCGCTCGGCATGGCCCAAATGTTCGCCTTGCACTTCTTGTAAGAATACCAAGTCCGGGCGCATCAGGTGCAACTGGTCTTTCAGTTCATGCAGCATCATGCGCTGGTTGAATTGAGAGAAGCCCTTGTGGATATTGTAGGTGGCGATGTGCAGGGTATCTGACATATTTGAAATTATAGCTTGTTCCATGTTGAATCAAGTCCCGATGCGTGTTTGTCCATTTGCGGCAACTGCAGGATCGCGGCCGCATTACTGGGCGAAAAGCACCTTTGCGCCGCATCCTGGTAGGGGTGCCAGGCGTAGCGCAAATGCTCCCGTTCAGCCAGTCTTATCGGCAAGGGCGCGGGTAGCTTAAGTCGCCACACATGCTCGGTATTGCTGTGCACCCCGGGAGCGTAGCGATGTTGCCATTCGGGATAGATCTCATAGGTGTTTTGTTGCTGGCAATCAATGAGCTCAAATTGTTCGGCGAGTAGGCCGGTTTCTTCCAGTACCTCACGCAGTACGGTTTGGCGTAGGGTTTCGCCAAGGTTTTGGCTGCCGGTGACGGATTGCCAATAGCCTGGATGGTCGGCGCGCTCCATGAGCAGAACCTGCAAATCTGGGGTGTAGATCACCACCAAAACGGATATCGGGATTTTGTAGGGTTTATGCATGCTTAATAAGTGAGCTTGAGACCGATGATACCGACCAGGATCAAACCCAAAAAGAACAGCCGGATCAGATTGGCCGGTTCGGCGAACAGCAGCACACCCAAGATCGCAGTGCCGACGATACCGATGCCGGTCCAGATAGCGTAAGCGGTGCCAAGATGAATGTGTTTCATGGCCAAACCGAGCAGCACGAAGCTGATGGTGGCGGCGACAAGGGTGATGACGGTCGGGATCGGGCGCGTGAAGCCATCGGAATACTTCTGGCTGACGGCCCAGACGATTTCAAAAATACCGGCGGCGAAGAGTAACAGCCATTCCATGGTAAACACTCGTCAAAAGCGTTTACCGCAGAGGACGCGGAGGACGCAGAGGATTTTAGGTTTCCTCCGCGCCCTTAGCGTCCTCTGCGGTTAGCTGGGTTTTGCTTCGATCTGCCGTAGCCGAATATGCAATTCTTTTAATTGCGCTTCGGATACGCTGTTCGGCGCTTGCGTCATCAGGTCGTTGGCGCGCTGCGTCTTGGGGAAGGCGATCACGTCGCGAATCGATTCCGCACCCACCATCAGCGCGACCAAGCGGTCGAGACCAAAGGCCAAGCCGCCGTGCGGCGGGGCGCCGAATTGTAGTGCATCCAGTAGGAAGCCGAATTTATTGCGCGCTTCTTCTTCGCTGATGCCGAGCGCGGTGAACACTTTCGCTTGCACGTCTTCGCGGTGAATGCGGATTGAGCCGCCGCCGACTTCCCAGCCGTTAAGCACCATGTCGTAGGCGCGCGACAGGCAGCCGCCGGGGTCGGTGCCGAGCTTGTCTTCGTGACCGATTGCGGGCGCGGTGAAGGGATGGTGCAACGCCACCCAGCGCTTGTTGTCTTCATCGTATTCGAAGGCGGGGAAATCGACGACCCACAGTGGCTTCCACTCGTTTACGGCGTAGCCCTTTTCGTGGCCGATCTTGGCGCGCAGCGCGCCTAAGGCATCGTTCACGACTTTAGCTTTGTCGGCACCGAAGAAAATCACGTCGCCATCGTTGGCGCCAGTGCGTTCGAGAATGGTATTTAGTGCGGCATCGTGAATATTTTTCACGATCGGCGATTGCAGGCCATCACGGCCTTTGGCTTTTTCGTTGACCTTGATCCAGGCCAAGCCCTTGGCGCCGTAAATTTTGACGAACTCGGTAGCGGCGTCGATTTCGCCGCGCGACATCTTTTCGCTACCGCCTGGGATGCGCAGTGCTGCGACGCGGCCACCGGGCGTATTGGCGGGGCCGGAGAATACCTTGAAATCCACGTCGGTCATAGCGTCGGTCAACTCGGTGATTTCCAAGCTCACGCGCATGTCCGGCTTGTCTGAACCGTATTTACTCATGGCATCGTGCCAGCTCATGCGTGGGAAGGGGTTGGGTAGATCGACGTTCATCACCTTCTGGAAGGTTTCGCGGATCATGCCTTCCACCAGGCCCATCACGTCTTCTTCGTTGACGAAGGACATTTCCAAGTCCACCTGGGTGAATTCGGGCTGGCGATCGGCGCGCAAATCTTCATCGCGGAAACATTTGGTGATTTGAAAATAACGCTCATAGCCCGACACCATCAGCAGTTGCTTGAACAACTGTGGCGACTGCGGTAGGGCGTAAAACATATTGGGGTGCACGCGCGATGGGACTAAATAATCACGCGCACCTTCCGGCGTCGAGCGGGTCAGCATAGGCGTCTCAATTTCCATGAAGTCATGGGTATCGAGATAGTCGCGCATGGTCTTGGCCACACGGTAGCGCAGGGCCATATTTTTCTGCATCGGCTCACGGCGCAGGTCCAGATAGCGATAGGTCAAGCGCACGTTTTCCGAGGGCTCTTCGTCTAGCTGGAAGGGCAAAGCGGCAGCGGTGTTGAGGACTTCCACAGCGCTGGCGACGACTTCGATTTCTCCACTGGGCAGATTCGGATTGACGGTACCTTCTGGGCGTTCGCGCACTTGGCCGGTGATCTTGAGTACGAACTCGTTGCGAATCTTTTCGGCGGCGGCGAAGGTGGCCGCGTGTTCTGGATTGCACACGACTTGTACCAAGCCTTTGCGATCGCGCAAATCGATGAAGATTACGCCGCCATGGTCGCGGCGGCGATGCGCCCAACCGCACAGCGTGATCGTTTGAGATAAATGGTCGCGATTGACCTCGCCGCAGAAATGGCTACGCATTGCAAAATATCCTAATGTGATTCGCGCCCAGAGCGGGCACGGAAAAACGCGAATTATACCTGGAATTACCTATTGGCCGCGTGGCTTGTCGGCGGTCGCCACGCCCATCGAGACGATATATTTCAGGGCTTGATCGACATTTAAATTGAGTTCGATGGTGTCGCTTTTTTTAACGTAGAAATAAAAGCCGTTCACCGGGCTGGGTGTGGTGGGAATGAACACCGCCACATAGTCCGGGCCTATTTGATCGATGACGCTGTTTGGCACATTGGTCTGAAAGCCGAGCGACCAAGCTTCCGGGTGCGGGTAGCGCACCAGCAACACCTTGCGAAAAGCATCGCCTGAGCCAGAAAATAAGGTATCGCTGACTTGTTTGATACTGGTGTAGATGGATTTTACGACTGGGATGCGCGCTAGGACTCTTTCCCATAGCGCCAATAATTGGCGACCGAAATAATTCGCTGCGAGCACGCCGGTGATGAGGATGATGAGCAGGGTAACGATGGCCCCCAGCCCCGGAATGCGCGTGCCGAACATTGCTTCTGGGCGGTATTGCACCGGCAACAGTAACAGCGACTGATCCAGGGTGCCGATTAGCAGATTGAGTACCCAGATGGTCGCAACCAGCGGCACCCAAATCAGTAGGCCGGTAAGGAAATATTTTTTCATCGGAAACCTGGTGGAAAAAGAGATGGGCGGCGCAGCTCGATGCTATAAGCCGCCCTAAGGCCAGCTAGCTGTTGCAAGCGCCGCAGGCGCCGGTGCCACAAGCGGCAGCGGGCGCAGCTTCTGCTTTTTTCTCTTCCTTGGGTTTGTTGCCGCTTTTGAAGTCGGTCGCGTACCAGCCGCTACCTTTCAATTGGAAGCCGGCGGCGGACAACATCTTGGAAAAGCTTTCCTTCTTACACTCAGGGCAGGTGGTGAACGTGGGATCGCTCATTTTCTGCAAGAATTCTTTCTGAAAACCGCAGGCATCGCAGCGATATTCATAAATCGGCATGATTTACTCCTAAAAATCAGATGACTATATTATACCGCGAAAGCGCTAGCTCGGCCTAAAGCCTACTTTGCGTATGTGAGGATGCAATCGCTGTTTTGCAAGAAGCAAAGCCCGAGCAAGCTTCATTAGATTTTGCTAAAATCATGAAATTGTTAGGGAATTCCCCTATTTATTAAATGGGTTCTTCGTGGAGGTTGTATATGTCTCAAGCCCTATTCGATGCCGTTAAAAGCGGTGATTTATCTCAACTCAATAGTGCCCTGGCGGGAGCTGATGTGAACGCGGTTGGTGAAGGTGGAATGACGCCGCTGATGCAAGCGGCTAGCCTGGGTCACTTGGATCAAGTTAAAGCCTTGCTGAAGGCTGGTGCTGATGTTGCGGCACGCGATGAACGTGAATATAACGCTCTGATGTGCGCTACCTACAATGCGGATTTGGATCGTGGCTTTCCCGAAGTGGTGCAAGCCCTGATTGCTGCCGGAGCTGATATAGAAACCAAGATTTTCTATGCGATTCGTCCTTTGATGCTGGCTGCTGGTGCGGGCGAGGCGGGTGTGGTGCAGGTGCTACTCAAGGCGGGTGCCGACCCGAAAGCGCGCAACGAAGGTGGTCGCACCGCTTTAATGATGGTAAAGGACAAGGATTACATTGATGTGATCAATTTGTTGCACGATGCAGAATCGAACGTGGAGCTTGGTGAGGATGGCGCTGGCTGCGGTTCTCGCAATGCACCGAACGCGAATGTGGTTACTTTCCTGAAAAAAGATAAACACTAGTTATTTGGCTGTAATAGCCAATAAAAATGGGGGCTTGCGCCCCCATTTTTTATGCCGCTAAGTAAAAAACCTGATTAGAAATGGACAGGTTCAGTACGTGGCAAGCAAGCAGCTGGACCAGTTACAACTGAATTAGGATTTTGCAGAATCAGTTTACCTGGTTGGCAGCCGTTCACGTAGAACGTGCGGGTGATAGGATTGGAGATCACTTTGTAGCCCATCGCAGGCAGATCTTTCTCGTCAATCACGCCATCGCCATTAGCATCAACGACAGCAGCCGGTGCGGTACCTTCGACTACGACCAGGGTGATTCTGGACTTGATGACTTGGTCACGCGGACCGAAGTTGGCGGAGCCGCCTTGCAACCAGTCGGTCCACACAACGGTACCCTTGGTGGTCTGATTCTGAATCGCGGTGATTTCAAACAAATCGGCGATGTTTTTGATGTCCAGCAGGTTGTCGGTGGTGTATTGGAAGGCGCCTAACTCAGGGGTGGTGCGCAGGTTAAAGCGACCGGTGTCTTGCAACACGACCAAGCCCAAGAAATGTTCGTTGATGCCCACGGTGAAGGTGCCGTGATACGGGGGCAATTGCTGGTGCGCGCCTGGGCCGGTCAATTCGGCGTAGGACTGCTGAATACCAGTCACTGGGTTGATGCCTACACCTAGACCAGTGGTGTCTAGGTCGCCAGGGAATTCAATCGAAGCGCTGGTGACGAAACCGCGCGCATTGTAGCCAGCGACGTCGCCGTTCAATGGACGGAAGACCTTCAGTTTGGCTAATTTGCTGTCATCGTCGTTGTCGGTAGCGCCATCTTGCGTGGCGAATGCTGCTGTGGCGAGCATGGAAACGGTCACTGCGGACAGCAACGTTAATAACATCTTGGACATGTAAAACCCCTCTTTAAAATAAAGTTTATGTAACAAATTACTCATGAGCTGTTTTGTTTTGGGTTAGAAAACTCAGCGAGTGTGTATGAGCAATTACTATGCCGACAATGTTTAAAGTTTTGTAATTCATCAATAAAACAATTACTTGCTGTATATTTATATTTAATGGCTGGCGGAACTTTATGGACATTACCGAAACAGTGTAAAAAAATCCGACAAGTTTTGTGAGGACTTTTACAGACTTATTACGTTCAAGCACTCGGTTGAATAAGGATTTAAGCGCTTGTCGTTAAAGTAGCGCCCAGGCCGCAAACGGCTCTATCTCATTCCGGTTTAATAGCATCAGCTGATAGGCGTTTGGGTTCATCGAGTGATCCGTGGTGGTGTCAACATTCAAGCGTTGCAGGACGTAGCCGATGAGTGCGCGTCGGACGCTGATTTCGATCGTATCGCCGTTCGCACCATAATCTAATAATAAATTGTCACGTTTTTGTGCATCAAGATCGGCGTGTGGACCGAGTTGCAAGTTGATCATCTCCACCCAGTCGTCATCGTATTGCGCATTGGATTCGGCTGGCGTATCCAGGCATTCGGCTTGGGTGATGCGCGAAAGTACGAAATCTCGAAAATCGTAGCTGTCCAGGTTGTAGGCGCGCACATGCCAACGTAGGCCGGCGTTGACCAAGGTATGGGGTTCGAGGACGCGTTGCTGTTGGCTATCGCGCTCTGAAAGTGAGCGGTAGCTGACGCGCAATTGCCTGCCGCTATGGATGGCGCGGGTGATTTGTGCCAAAACTTGCGGGCTGGGTAAGCGTGCGGGCAGGGGTAATGCGGAGGTGGGGAGACCATAAATGGATTGTTCGCCATAAGGACCGCCGGCGACAGCGAGATTGGCAGCGATGATGGGTAAAACGGTGGCGGGACTGAGTTTGGAAAAGGTCTGGTTAAAGGTTGGGCTGGGTACAAAACCAAACACACTGTGGTTGTAGAGTAGGTTGTTGGGCGCCAAGTCGCTATAGAGCTTGAGATCTTTGGTGGCCGCAGCATCGGAGATACCAAAGGCTTTGGCTACATCGCTTCGTGTGACCACGCCAGTGTAAAAAGCCATAATTTCAATATATTGCAGTCGCTGCAGCGTAGCCCATTTAACATCCATGCGCATTTTTTCTTTTGAAACCATGGCGTTACCTTATTTAAATGAGCCTAACCAGAATTATATTGGATCTGCCGAAATACATAATACAAAATATTATAAAATATAAAATAACGACATGATAAAAAGTATTGACGTATGCAAATATATGGAATAAATTGACGCCATGGTGCAGCCGCGAGCTAGGCAAGCGCATCGATTAACCCATCAAAGGAGAGAGATCATGGCAACAAACACAGCTGCAGACGATAAATTAAAGGCGCTAAATGCTGCGCTGGGCCAAATTGAAAAGCAATTTGGTAAAGGCTCGGTGATGCGCTTGGGCGATCATGCCGCGTCACAAGATATCCAAGTGGTATCGACTGGCTCTTTGGGTTTGGATATTGCCTTAGGCATTGGTGGTCTGCCGCGCGGTCGGGTGGTTGAAATTTATGGCCCGGAGTCTTCCGGTAAAACAACCCTCACCCTGCAAGTCATTGCCGAAATGCAAAAACTGGGTGGAACCGCGGCTTTCATCGATGCCGAGCATGCGCTTGACCCATCCTATGCACAGAAACTGGGTGTGAATGTGAATGAGTTACTGGTTTCACAGCCTGACACAGGCGAGCAGGCGCTGGAAATCGCTGACATGTTGGTGCGTTCCGGTTCGGTGGATGTGGTGGTGGTGGACTCGGTAGCAGCGCTCACGCCAAAGGCTGAGATCGAGGGTGAGATGGGCGATTCGCACATGGGTCTACAAGCGCGTCTGATGTCACAAGCACTGCGCAAACTGACTGCAAATATCAAACGCTCAAATACGTTGGTGATTTTCATTAACCAAATTCGTATGAAAATCGGTGTTATGTTTGGTAACCCCGAAACGACCACGGGTGGAAATGCACTTAAATTCTATGCTTCTGTTCGTTTGGACATTCGTCGCATTGGCGCCATTAAACGCGGTGAAGAAGTGGTCGGTTCTGAGACGCGCGTCAAAGTGGTGAAAAATAAAGTTGCACCACCGTTCAAGCAGGCGGAGTTTGACATCCTATATGGGGAAGGAATCTCGCGCCAAGGCGAAATCATCGAGTTGGGCGTGCTGCATAAAATCGTAGACAAGTCCGGCGCTTGGTATGCCTATAACGGTGAAAAAATCGGGCAAGGCAAGGACAACGCGCGCGAATATCTGAAAGAGCACGCTGAGATTGCAAGAGAAATAGAGGCCAAGATTCGTGCGGCGGTGGGCGTATCTAGCGGAGTTGCTGCCGAGTTCGATCCAACGGAACTGGAAGAGGCATAGTCGAATAGATAGCTGATGCGCTACCGCATCGACTTTTATTAGAGGTAAAGCATGCCACGTGAAGCGCTATCACTCCGTAACCGCGCCTTGGGTCTGCTGGCTCGGCGCGAACATAGCCGCACCGAACTGCAACGCAAGCTGGTAAACCACGCCGAAGATCAACAAGAACTCAGCGACTTGTTGGATGATCTAACTCGGCGTGGTTGGCTATCCGATATTCGTTTCGCCGAAGCATTGGTGCAAAGTAAGCAAGCCAAGTTTGGAGCAGCCCGGCTGGTCTATGAGCTACGGGAACGTGGTGTCGATGATGGTTTAATCCGCGAGCAAGTGGCGCAGCTCAAAGAATCCGAACTCGAACGTGCACGTCAAGTCTGGCAAGCCAAGTTCGGTGCGCGGGCGGAAGATGCTAAAGCGCGTGCCAAGCAAATGCGATTCCTGCAAAGCCGGGGTTTCAATTTAGATGTGATCGGAAAGGTGTTACGCGGCATTGTTGAGGACTGATTAACAGAAATTCTATAGGGTGCGTTTTCCAACACCGACCTGATTCGCGCTATCATTATGTTTTTCCAGACATTAGGCCGCATTTAGGAACCCCGCCATGAAATCCAGTGAAATTCGCACGCGCTTTCTGAATTACTTTGAATCCAAGGGCCACAGCATCGTAGCCTCTAGCTCCTTGGTGCCGGGCAACGATCCGACGCTGTTGTTCACCAATGCCGGCATGGTGCAATTCAAGGATGTATTCTTGGGCCGCGAGCAGCGTCCTTTTGTCCGCGCGACCTCCAGCCAGCGCTGCGTCAGGGCGGGTGGCAAGCACAACGATTTGGAAAACGTTGGCTATACCGCGCGCCACCATACTTTCTTCGAGATGTTGGGCAACTTCAGTTTCGGTGATTACTTCAAGCGTAACGCCATTCAATATGCCTGGGAATTTCTCACTGTCGAAATGAAAATCCCGGCCGAGAAATTGTGGGTCACGGTGTATCACGAGGACGACGAAGCCGCTGATATTTGGTTGAACGAGATCGGCGTGCCACCAGAGCGGTTGGCGCGCATTGGCGACAAGCCGGGTGCGGGTCAATATCAGTCGGATAATTTTTGGTCTATGGGCGATACCGGCCCGTGCGGGCCTTGCACCGAGATTTTCTACGACCACGGCCCAGAAGTGGCGGGCGGCCCACCCGGCACACCGGAACAGGATGGCGACCGCTATATCGAAATCTGGAACCTCGTGTTCATGCAATTCAATCGCGATGAAAATGGTGTGATGCATACATTGCCCAAGCCCTCAGTCGATACCGGCATGGGCCTGGAGCGCATCAGCGCCCTGATGCAAAACGTGCACAGTAATTACGAGATCGATTTGTTCCAAGACTTGATCAAGGCTGCGGCCAGGGCTACCGGTGCTAAAGATCTTACTAACAATTCGCTCAAGGTGATCGCCGATCATATTCGCGCTTGTTCGTTCTTGATCGTGGATGGCGTGATTCCGAGCAACGAGGGGCGCGGCTATGTGTTGCGTCGCATCATTCGCCGCGCGTTGCGCCACGGCCATAAACTGGAGCAGAAACAGCCATTCTTCCATTCGCTGGTGGCGGATCTGGTCAAGGCCATGGGCGAAGCCTATCCGGAATTGGTGGCGGCGCAGGATAAGGTTGCTGCCGTGCTGAAACAGGAAGAAGAAAAATTCGCTGAGACCTTAGAGCATGGCATGGTGGTATTGGATGGCGCTATGCGCGGTAGCGGCGGTGATCGCATTTTGGATGGTGAAACCGTATTTCGACTCTATGATACTTTTGGTTTTCCGCTTGATCTTACCGCTGATGTGGCGCGTGAGCGCGGTTTTAATGTTGACTTCGCCGGTTTCGAGCATGCAATGCAAATGCAGCGCGAGCGGGCGCGTGCCGCCAACAAATTCCAAATGGGCCAGACCGTTAAATTCGAGGGTCAGGCCACTGAATTCCATGGCTACGACAACCTTGACCTGAATGCTCGAGTGTTGGCGCTATATAAGGAAGGCACGCAAGTCACCCGCATCCAGGCCGGAGATGCTGCCGTCGTCGTGCTGGATCGCACGCCGTTCTATGCAGAATCCGGTGGACAGGTGGGCGACTGCGGCAAACTGGATTCGCCCGAAGGGAGCTTCGAGGTGGACGACACGCAAAAAATTCAGGCCGAAGTATTTGGCCACAAAGGCGTGCTGAAAGTTGGTGTGCTGAACGTAGGGGATACGTTGGAGGCGCACGTCGACCCCGTGACGCGCCAACGTTCCGCCTGGAACCATTCTGCGACGCATCTGCTGCATGCTGCACTACGCAAGGTATTGGGCAATCACGTCACGCAGAAAGGCTCGTTGGTGGATGCGCAACGCACGCGTTTCGATTTTGCACACCCACAAGCGGTGACGGCTGAAGAGCAGCAAAATATTGAAATACTGGTGAACGAAGCCATCCGCGCCAATGACCCAGTAGAAGTGCGACGCATGAAATACGACCAAGCGATCAAACATGGTGCGATGGCCTTATTCGGCGAAAAATACGGCGACGAAGTGCGCGTGATCGGCATGGGTGATTTTTCCACCGAGCTATGCGGCGGCACGCACGTCAAGCGCTGCGGCGACATCGGCCTATTCAAGATCGTGTCCGAAGGCGGCGTCGCTGCAGGCATACGTCGCATCGAGGCCGTCACCGGAGAGGGCGCTGTGAGTTATGTCCAGAAGCAGCAGCATGCCTTGCTGGAAGCGGCTGGCGCGCTCAAAGCACAGCCGCAGGAAGTCACGCAAAAAATTGCCCAGGTGCTGGATAACGTCAAAACACTGGAAAAAGAATTGGCGCGTCTGAAGTCCAAGCTGGCTGCCGCCCAAGGTGACGATTTGACGAGCAGCGCGGTGGACGTAAAAGGGGTGAAAGTGCTTGCTGCCGAAATCGACGGTGCCGATGCCAAGACGCTGCGCGAGACACTGGATAAATTGAAAGACAAACTGGGTTCTGCCGCCATCGTGCTCGGCGCCCGTGACGGAGTGAACAAGGTAACCTTGATTGCCGGCGTGACTGCGGATCTGACATCTAAAGTAAAGGCCGGCGAGTTGGTCAATCATGTTGCTTCACAATGCGGCGGCAAGGGTGGCGGGCGACCGGATATGGCGCAAGCGGGCGGTACTTTGCCGGATCATTTGCCGAAAGCATTGGAGAGTGTGGCGGCGTGGGTGGGGGAGCGGGTTTAATAATTGGAGGAAATCGCAATGCTTGAAGCGCTTTGGTCGGTGGAATTTGTTTCAAATAGGCAGAATAGCGGGGCAGCCATCCTCAGTGTTTGGGCCAGCAAAGGAGTTTAATCTTTCACTTGTTGGGGTGCCTGATAAGCATCAGTTTGATTTGACTGGGCATATGGCTGAGAGTCCAGCCCTTAAAATACATATTCGGTTTATTCGACGAGCTGAACTTCCATAAGGTTTGGTTTGTTGTGTAGTACGCGCTTCGCGCGATTTGTTTGGAACCGGAGTGGCCGGCACCCAGTTACCTTTTCTTGCTTGTCCAAGAAAAGGTAACCCAAAAGAAGGACACCCCGTTCGCCGGTCTCCCGTTGGTCGACTCCCCTGCGTTGCTCACCGCGCCGGGCGTCGGATTCGAACTCGCGCGATCCGCTGCGCGGCCACGCGCTCAAACATGAATCCGCCGAAAGCCCTCGGCGCGGTTGCGCTACTCGGCGGCTCGCAGGGGCCCCAAAAGCGTCGCGGTGCAAACAGTGGGGCTGCGTTCCACTATTGTTTCAAACCAAGTAATCTGTAGCTCCGGCTTCCGGCCGGCAACAACCGAAATAAAAATCCACGCATTCGCCATGGCACCCCACGCACGAACCGCTGCATCGAGCGCATAATCTCCCCCATGGCAACCCAATTCCTCCACATCCAATCACCCGGCCAAAAGCCGCATCCCTTCGCGCTGTTCAATCTCGGCTTCCGTCCGTTCTTCCTGTTCGCCGCGCTGTTCTCGCTTATTTCAATGGCCGTTTGGGCCAGTATTTATCTCGGTGGAAATGCCATTCCCAAATTGTCGATCGCGCCACAACAATGGCATGCCCACGAGATGTTATTCGGCTATGCGCTGGCGGTGATCGCCGGGTTTCTACTGACGGCAGTGCGTAACTGGACCAATATTCCGACGCTGACGGGTATCAAGCTGGCGCTGCTGTTGGCACTATGGTTGGCGGCGCGGGTGTGGATGTTGGCGATGCCAAATCAGGTGCTCGCGATATTTATCTTGGATGTGGGTTTCAACCTTGCGCTGGCGATTGCTGTCGCCATCCCGCTGATCCAGGCCAAGCAATTCAAGCAGCTTGGCATCGTGTCGAAAGTTCTGTTGCTCAGCATGGCCAACGCTTGTTTCTATCTTGGTGTGCTCGGTCAGTTGGAGCAGGGCGTGCGCTGGGGTTTGTATTCCGCGTTGTACCTGATTTTGTCGCTGATCTTCGTCATGGCGCGGCGCGTGCTGCCGTTTTTTATTGAGCGGGGCGTCGGCTATCCACTGCAACTGGTGAATCGCGTTTGGTTGGATCGTACCAGCTTGGTGTTGATGTTGTTGTTCTGGCTGGTGGATGTATTTACGGCACAGGCTGAATTGGCGGCACTGCTGGCGGCGGCCTTGTTCGTGGTGCATGCGATTCGTTTGTGGGATTGGTATACGCCGGGCGTATGGAACAAGCCGCTGCTGTGGGTGTTGTTCCTGGCTTATGGCGCGGCCCTGTTGGGTTTTCTGCTCAAGGCGCTGGGCGGTGTGCTGCCGCTGTCGCCCTACCTCGCCGTGCATGCTTTCGCCGTGGGCGGTATTGGACTCATGACGGTCGGCATGATGGCGCGCGTGATTTTGGGCCACACTGGGCGCGATATTCAACAGGCACCGCGTTGGCTTGCGCTGATTTTTATTGCATTGTTGCTGGCATTGGTCGCGCGCGTAGTGCTGCCACTCATCATGCCCGTTTACGCTTTTGCATGGATGGGTTTAGCATTCGCCGCATGGATGTATGGATTCGCGGTGTTTCTATGGGTGTATGCGCCGATGCTGATTCGAGCGCGTGTGGATGGACAGCCAGGCTAGTCGTTACTTGCTTTCTTGCAGGCTACTGACCCAACGAATCGCTGCCATTTGCGCTTCATTCAACATCGCAGCATCCAGGCCGGGCAAGAGAAAGAGTTGCTGCTCCACCGTTTCAAAATCTCCGGTTTCCAGGGTTTCGATCAATTTCAGCAAGATGCCGAGTTCACCTTCGCGCCGGGTCAGCGCTAGTTTCACTTCATCATGCAAGTTGAGTTTGCTCATGATGTCCGGCATGGATATCGACAGCAGTGTATCGAGCAGGGAAAACGAGCCGGTAATGAAGGCGCGCTCTTGCATTGCGGTGTCCTGGTTATGTAGGCAGCGGCATACGATTTCCAGAATTTTGGCGCGGGTTGCGGCCAACTGCATCAGTGGGCTGGAGGATTGGTTTTTATCGTCGATCGAATACAGTAGCAATTGCAACCAACGCTGCAATTGCCGGCGACCGACCACCATAATGGCTTTGGCCAGCGAGTCTACTTTTTGTCCGGCGCCGATACCTACCGAGTTGACCAACTTGAGCAGGTTGTAGGTGAGGTTGGAATCACTTTTGACCGCGCTTTCCAGTGCGACAGTTGCTGCATCGTCCAGGATTAGGCTCAATAATTTAAACAAGGCGATAGTGGAGGGTTCAGCGCGTTTTCCGGACAGCACGACCGGTTTTGCAAAATAATAACCTTGAAAAAAATGGTAGCCGAGTTTCTTGCAAGTCTCAAAATCCTCTCGCGTTTCGACTTTTTCCGCCAGTAACTTGGCCGGATATTCGCGTAGATGTTGCGTGGTCCTGGCCAGGGCACCAGGCGGGACTTGAGTTAGGTCGACTTTAATGATGTCGATGATCGGTAATAACTCCCGATATTGTTCGTGCATCACCGCAAAATCATCTAGCGCCAAGGCAAAACCAGCCTGTTTTAGTTTGTGGCATTGCGCTAGGATCATGGGCGTAATCTCGATCGTTTCCAGCAACTCGATGACCATTTGCTCGTTGGGCAACAGATGAATCATGTCGCTCATCAACATGTCGGCACTGACGTTGATGAAACCGCGCTCCTTGCCCAACACGGATTGCACGCCCATCTCATTGAACAGCGAGACGATGACATGTGCCGTGGCGTGCATTTCGTTTTCAATCTGGGCGAAGTTCGCCTGGTTGCCACGAAATAGTAGTTCATAAGCCACAATGGTTTGGGAGCGATCCAGGATCGGTTGCCGCGCCAGAAAAATATCGCCGTTGGACATGCTTATGGTTTTTTCTCTGGGGCTTGTGTACGTGCCTTGGCGTTAAAGCTGTCGATACAGCCTTTGAGGCTGGCGGCGACGCTTTCCTTGCTGGTCACTAAGCAGTCGCCGGCGTTTACGCCGGGTTTGGTCTCGGAATTGGCGGCGCCGATCATGGGTGGTGGTGGGGCAATGGCAGGTGTACTGGGTTGATCGGGCGCGGTTACAACTTCGGCGGCTTGCTTGACCGCAGCCGCCTCTTTGACGACCGCTGCTTGTTGCTCGATTTTTTTCTGTGCTTTTTGTAGTTCTAGTTTTAGTTTGGCTTTTTCGTGCGAGGCTTGTACTAGCATGAACGCCACACCACCAATTAGCGCCAGTACAATGAGGCTCACGCTTGGTATCCATACCCATTTTCGCGACAGTTGGTTTAGCAAGCGCTTGAAAAATCCAACTTTCACTACTTCGTCTAATTCGGGTTCTTGCGTGTCTTCTTCTTCACGTGTCGCGCGTTGCTTTGCGCTTGATGATGGTTTGGAAATCGCGTTGGGCGCTTCCTCATCACTGTCTTCTAGCGCTTCCAGTTTTGGTTGACGATGAAACTTTTGTTTTAGACGCGCCAGGAAGGAAAGTTTGGGCGCAGGTTCGACTTCCGGCTCCGCTACATCTTCGTCCCTTAACCGTTTTTGTTTTGTGTCGGCTGCGGGCTTGGGGGTTGCGCTGGATTGTTTTACGGAAGCGGACCGGGGTGGCTCGTCGCTTTCCTCAGATATTTCTACCTTGGGCTGGTGACGAAATTTTAGTTTAAGGCGCGTGAAGAATGAAAGTTTAGGCGCTGGCTCGGCTTGAGTCTCGGTTGCATCGAGTTGTTCCTGCGAAGGACGCTTTATGCGCACGGCTCGGTCCGAGTTTGGTGTTTCCTCGACAGCTGCGGCTGGCTTGCGCCAAAATGCGAGGCACGCCAACCAATTGCGAAATTTTGTGAAAAATCGATTCAAAACATGTCCCTTGCCAATGTGTGCTTTTGATGCTGCACACTCTATAGCGGCAAAAATGGGACGAAATTGAGCGGGTAGCTATCCGCGATTTGGCGTTTACAAAATTAAGCGTTGCCCTTGTTTGGTGCTACTTGGCGGCTGGATTGGGCAAAATCCAGCATGCGTTGAATTGAGATGACAGCCTGTTGCTGGATTCCTTCTTCGATATGGATTTCATTGGCGCCGCTTTCCAAAACTTGGGCTAATTTTTCCAGATCGTTCATGGCCATCCAGGGGCAGTGGGCACAGCTCTTACAGGTTGCGCCGATGCCAGCGCTGGGGGCTTCGATGAAGGTCTTGCCAGGCGCAGCGGCCTGCATTTTGTGGAAGATGCCATTGTCGGTGGCAACAATAAAGGACTGATTCGGCAAATCTCGGGCGGCCTGGATCAAGGCCGTAGTGGAGCCGACCACATCGGCTAACTGCACAACCCCGGCGGGAGATTCGGGGTGCACTAACACACCGGCTTCCGGGTGCTCTTGTTTCATTTCTTTGAGCAATTTGGCCTTGAATTTGTTGTGTACGATGCAAGACCCATCCCACAGTAGCATGTCGGCGCCCGTAACTTTTTGCACATAGCTACCCAAATGTTTATCCGGCGCCCAGATAATTTTTTTGCCTTGTGCGTGCAAATGCGCGGCGACTTTGACCGCAATGGAGGAGGTGACCACCCAATCGGCGCGCGCCTTAACGGCGGCGCTGGTATTCGCGTATACCACGACGGTGCGTTCTGGGTGGGCATCGCAAAAAGCCGTGAAGGCTTCGACATTGCAATCTTCATCCAGCGAGCAAGTGGCGGCACTATCGATCATTAGTACGCGCTTTTCTGGATTGAGGATTTTCGCCGTCTCGCCCATGAAGCGCACACCGGCCACGATCAGCGTCTTGGCTATATGCTCATGGCCGAAGCGTGCCATATCCAGTGAATCCGATACATAGCCGCCGGTCTCGTCGGCCAACTCTTGCAGTTCTGGCGCGGTGTAATAGTGCGCCACCAGCACCGCGTTTTGTTCCACCAGCATGTGTTTGATGCGCGCGATGAGCGCGGTTTGATCCGGTTGCGTCGGCTTTGGCAAAGAAATCGAGAGGGCTTGTTGCATGGCGGCCTCGTGCATTAGCGAATGATATCGACCCGACCGGGTCGCTTGCAGTGGAACAATTGTGCCGGGCGATGGCTGCCGCTGCGGCGCTCCAGTCCGGTGGCCTCGACCAGATTGCTGGTTAAAATCCATTTACGGAAATTGCGTTTGTCCATCGGCTCGGAGCGGATGGTTTCGTATACGATCTGCAATTCGCTTAAGGTGAATTGCTTGGGCAAAAATTGAAAAGCAATGGTGGAGTAATCCAGCTTCGCTACCAAGCGCTCATGTGCTTTCTCAACGATCTCACGGTGATCGAAGGCCAGTTCTGGCAATTCATCGAAGGCGAACCATGCTGCTTCGGTAGCGTCAGAAGCGGGTTTAAGCGTAATTTGATCGGAAGCGATCAAGGCGTAATGCGCCACTGAAATCACCCGTTCGCGCGGGTCACGCCCGGGCTTGCCGAAGGTGTAGAGCTGCTCCAGATAAATATTCTTGATACCGGTTTCTTCTGCTAGCTCGCGCTTGGCGCAGTCGGCCAAATCCTCATCCATATCTAAAAAACCACCCGGCAGCGCCCAGCCACCTTGGAACGGCGGATTGCGCCGCCGGATCAGGAGCAGTTGCAGTTTCTCCGCACGCAGGGTGAACAGCACGATGTCCGTGCTCACCGCAGGGTGGGGATGCCAGTAACAAAACTGTTTTGTGGTCATGGCTATTTAGTGTAGTAGGAACACTAACAATAGTGTCACTATAACACTAAGTCAAGAGGATTTTGTTGCGGGGTATGACGACGGGAGATGTTTGGCGCGATGTCGAAGCAAGAGGCGATTTCTATCGAATGATTAATGTCGAGTGATGAGAGCAATAAATCTACAGTGTACAATCACACAGCAACGCGCACAGCGCGTTAGACCCTATACACGTTGTGTTTATTCGCGAACTAAGTTTTTCGCCCATTTGAAAATCCGATGAAGCTTGACCCTCTATTTAAACGCCTACGTGAGATTTTGCCGCCCGAGGCCATTCTCTCTGAGCGCGAAGATTTAAATCCTTATGAAAGCGATGGTCTGACCGCCTTTCGACAATTGCCCGCATTGGCACTGTTACCTGAAACAGAGGCGCAGGTGCGAGATATTTTGCGCTTGTGCCATGCCGAGGCGGTGCCGGTGGTGGCGCGTGGCGCAGGCACTGGATTATCTGGTGGCGCGTTGCCTTTGCAGGACGGCGTGTTGTTGTCGCTGGCGAAATTTTCGCGCATCTTGGAAATCGACCCGTTGGCGCGAACTGCGCGGGTGCAGCCGGGGGTGCGCAATTTGGCGATATCCGAGGCGGCGGCGATTCACGGTTTGTATTACGCGCCTGATCCATCGAGCCAGATTATTTGTTCCATCGGCGGCAATGTTGCGGAAAATTCCGGCGGCGTGCATTGCCTGAAATATGGATTAACCGTGAATAATATTCTCGCCTTGCGCGTGCTAACCATTGAGGGCGAACTCCTGGAACTCGGCTCGGCGGCCTTGGATTGCGCGGGCTACGATTTAATGGCGTTGATGACCGGTTCAGAAGGTTTGCTCGGCGTGATCACCGAGGTGACAGTGAAGTTATTGCCAAAGCCGGAGCGCGCGCAAGTGCTGATGGCCGGCTTCGATGCGGTGGAGAAGGCAGGCGCTGCGGTGGCGGATATCATTTCCGCCGGGATCATACCCGCCGGCCTGGAGATGATGGATAAACTGGCAATCCAGGCCGCCGAGGATTTTGTGCATGCGGGTTACCCGCTGGATGTTGCGGCGATCTTGTTGTGTGAGCTGGATGGCATGAATGAGGAAGTGTCGGTAGAGATCAAGCGCGTGTATGCGATTTTGCAGCAGGCTGGCGCAACCATTCTACGCACCGCACAAAACGATGCGGAGCGCCTGAAATTTTGGGCTGGACGCAAGGCGGCATTCCCCGCCGTGGGACGCTTGGCGCCCGATTATTATTGTATGGATGGGACGATTCCGCGCAAGCGTTTGCCCGAGGTGTTACGTGGCATTCAGGAATACTCTGTGCACTTCGGCCTGCCGGTGGCGAATGTGTTCCATGCCGGCGATGGTAATTTACACCCCTTGATTTTGTACGATGCCAACAAGCCGGGCGAGTTGGCGCGTGCGGAAAGTTTTGGTGCGAAAATATTGGAGCTGTGCGTGAAAGTTGGCGGCACCATCACGGGTGAGCATGGCGTGGGTGTGGAAAAGATCGACCAGATGTGCGTGCAGTTTATGCCGCAAGAGCTGACGCTGTTTCATGCACTGAAAAAAGCCTGGGACGATAAAAACTTATTGAACCCAGGTAAGGCAATCCCGACCTTGCACCGTTGCGCCGAATATGGCGCGATGCATGTGCATGCCGGACAGACAAAGTTTCCGAATATTCCACGTTTTTGATATGCAGACCTTGCTCGATCAATTTAGCGAAAAGATACGGCTAGCCGGCACTCGGCGACGGCCGCTGCGCATTCGTGGTTCGGGCTCCAAAGATTTTTACGGTGGCATTCAGCAGGGTGAGGTGCTGGACACCACGCGTTACGCCGGCATCGTTGAATATGCTCCGGAGGAGTTGGTCATCACTGCGCGTGCGGGAACCTTGCTGCACGAGATCGAAGCGGTGCTGGCGGAGCGCGGGCAAATGTTGCCGTTCGAGCCGCCGCATTTTGGCCCACGCGCCACGCTCGGCGGTTGCGTCGCAGCCGGGCTATCCGGGCCGCGCCGCGCTAGCAGCGGCGCGGTGCGCGATTTCGTGCTGGGTGTGCGCATGATGGATGGCCAGGGCGAGGCTTTGCAGTTCGGCGGGCAGGTGATGAAAAACGTCGCCGGCTACGATGTATCACGCCTGATGGCAGGTTCGCTGGGGACTTTAGGTTTATTGCTGGAGGTGTCGCTGAAAGTTTTGCCCAGGCCGCAAACCGAAGCCACTTTGCAATTCGAGATGAACGAATTGCAGGCATTGGAAAAAATGAATCGCTGGGCCGGCTTACCCTTGCCAATTTCCGCCAGTTGTTACCATGACCATGTATTGACGATACGGCTGTCCGGTTCGCAGAGTGCGATCCAGGCCACGCATGCCAAATTAGGCGGGCAGTTGTTGGTGGCAGACGCCGAATTTTGGCGCAGTATTCGTGAACAAACTTCACGCTTTTTTCTCGATGGCACGCCCTTATGGCGCGTTTCTTTGCCCTCCACCGCGACGCTGCAATTGCCGGGTAAACAATTGATTGAATGGGGCGGCGCATTGCGTTGGGTGTTAACTGAGGAAGAGGGCGGGAAAGTGCGTGCCTTGGCGGAGCAAGCGCGTGGCCAAGCCACGCTGTTTCGCAGCACGGGTAAGCCAAAATTTATTTTTCATCCATTGCCCCAGCCGCTGCTGCAATTGCATCAGCGCATGAAGCGCGCCTTCGATCCTCAAGGCGTGTTCAACCCTGGTCGGATGTATCCGGATTTTTAAAGTATGCAAACCCATCTAGCTGACTTTATTCGCAACACGCCGCAAGGCAAAACGGCCGATCGTATTTTGCGTAGTTGTGTGCACTGCGGTTTTTGTCTTGCAACCTGCCCTACCTATCAATTGCTCGGCAATGAGCTGGACAGCCCGCGCGGGCGCATTTATTTGATCAAGCAAATGCTAGAGGGCGCGCCGGTCACGGCCAAGACGCAATTGCATCTGGATCGCTGCTTGACGTGTCGTGCTTGTGAAACGACGTGCCCTTCGGGCGTGCAGTATGGTCAGTTGATCGACATTGGGCGCGGCATCGCCGAGCAAAAAATCGGTCGCAGTTTATTGGATCAACTGAAACGTAAGGCCTTGCGCGCTTTGTTGCCGAAGCCACGATTGTTTGCGCCCTTATTCAAACTTGGGCAACGCCTACGCCCTGTGATGCCAGGGTCGCTCAGTGCCAAAATGCCCGCGCCCGGTAGCGCCGGCACATGGCCCACGCCGCGCCATGTGCGCCAGATGCTCGTGCTGGATGGCTGTGTGCAACCATCATTGGCGCCGCAGATCAATGCCGCCGCCGCACGCGTGCTGGATGCTTTAGGGATTAGCCTGGTCGTGGCGCCGCAGGCTGGCTGTTGCGGTGCGCTGGCTTATCATTTGAATGCGCAGGAGGAAGGGCTGGCGGCGATGCGACGCAATATCGACGCCTGGTTGCCCTATCTGGATCAAGGCGTGGAGGCGATCGTGATGACGGCCAGCGGTTGCGGCGTTACGGTACGCGAGTATGCAGATTATCTGGAACATGATCTTGAATACGCGCAAAAAGCCCAGCGCATTTCTGCAGTGACGCGTGATCTGAGCGAGATCGTGTTGGCGGAGCAAGCGACGTTGGCGTTATTGCTGTCACGTGAAAAACATGAAACGAAAACCAAGGTCGCTGTGCATACGCCTTGCACTTTGCAGCATGGGCAAAAAATCAATGGGGTGTTGGAGGCGATTCTGACGACTGTTGGCTATGAAATTGCCGATGCGCCAGAGCGACATCTGTGTTGCGGCTCGGCCGGCACTTACTCCCTGCTGCAACCAGCGTTGTCACAACGCTTGTTGCAAAACAAGATTGCTGCACTGGAAACAAATCGTCCCGAATGTATTGCCACAGCCAATATCGGTTGTTTATTGCAACTGCAAGGGGGCACGCAAAAGCGAGTGTCGCATTGGATTGAACTGATTGAAGCGCAGCTTAAGCGCGCTTAAGGCGATTTTCGAGGGCCGTTAATTGTTCCGGTTGGTTCAGGTTGACGAAAAAGGGTGCGACATCGCTGCAATCGGCTTGGGCGCATTTTAGACCGGCCTGCCATTCTTGAACTTTATGTCCTCCTTGGGCGAGATATGTCGCTAGGTTGGCGCCGACATGGCGTCGCATCAGGCAAATGGCGTGTTGTCCTGCGCCGCCGATAGCGGGCACGGCCAAGTCGAAATCGCCGTCCAGCAGCGCAGCCAGGAGCCGCGCCACCAAGTCATCCGGCAAAAAAGGCGTATCGCAGGGCGCGGACAGGATCAGTTCGTGTTTGGCGTCGAGCAGGCCGCGCGCGATACCGGCTAGCGGCCCGGCGTAACCCTCGGTCTTGTCCGGTAATACGGGATAGCCGAAGGTGCTGTAGGTATTTAAATTGCGGTTGGCGCTGATTAGTATTTCGTCCACCTGCGGCGCGATCCGCGATAAGACCCATTCCGCTAGGGGTTTGTCCTTGAGTTTGAGCAGACCTTTGTCTTCTCCACCCATGCGGCGACCGGCGCCACCGGCGAGCAAGATGGCGGTAATAGCGTGTGTTTGTGGCATGCCGTCACTATACCATTGGCCCTTGCAAGACCGGCGTATTGAACGTAAGTCCTTGGTTTGGCATAAAACGGCACTTATTAGCGCCATAGCACCCATACTGGTTTTTAGCTTGCGAATTTGGGCGGAATCCCGTACTATCTCGCCCTTTTCCGTATTCAGATTAGGCGAACAACCATGGTTGTAATTCGACTTGCACGCGGCGGCGCTAAAAAGCGCCCCTTTTATAATGTGGTGGTGACTGATTCCCGTACCCGCCGCGATGGCCGTTTTATCGAGCGCGTGGGTTTTTATAACCCGAAGGCGACCGAAGGCACCGAAGGCCTGCGCATGAGCCAGGATCGCATCGCTTTTTGGCAAGGCCAGGGCGCGCAATTAAGCCCGACCGTTGCGCGTTTGCTTAAGCAAGCGGGTAGCGCTGCTGCCTGATGACCTGATTACCATGGGGCATGTCACCGCCCCATTCGGTGTGCAGGGTTGGATTAAAGTCCATCCTTATACCGAGACCAGTCGCGCCCTAACCGGCTATGCGACTTGGTGGTTAGGCAAAAATGGCGCCTACACGGCTTTCGAAGTACAGGAAGCCAAGGTGCACGGTAGTGAAGTCGTGGCAAAACTGCCGGGATTCGACGAACGCGATGCGGCCTTGAGCTTGCGCGGATTGGAAGTCGCAGTACCACGCGCAGCCTTGCCGAAGACGCGGCGTGATGAATATTATTGGTCCGATTTGGTCGGGCTGAACGTGGTGAATACCGAGGGCGTAGCCTTCGGCACTGTGAGCAGTGTTTTAGCCACCGGTGCGAATGATGTGTTGGTGGTGAATGGCGATCAAGAGCGTTTGATCCCGTTCTTGAAGCATGTGATCCACAAGGTGGATCTAGAGGGTGGCACGATAGAAGTGGAATGGGGGGCGGATTATTAAGCCGCGTTTTGATGTTATCACCCTGTTCCCGCCGATGCTGGAAGCGGTAACCCAGCATGGAATTAGTAGCCGCGCGCTAGAAAAAGAATTGTTTGCGTTGCAGGTGTGGAATCCGCGTGATTTTACGACCGACAACCACCGAACCGTGGACGACCGGCCGTATGGCGGCGGACCCGGAATGGTGATGCTGGCTGAACCCTTGGAGCAGGCGATTGAAGCCGCCAAGTTGGCGCAGCAGGCTGCTGGGGTGATGCGGCCAAAAGTGATATATCTCTCCCCGCAAGGGCGGTTGTTGACGCATGCGGTGGTGATGGAGTTGATGGCTGAGCCGGGATTGATTTTTTTGACCGGTCGCTATGAAGGCGTGGACGAGCGTGTAATACAGCGTCAGGTGGATGAAGAACTTTCCATCGGTGACTATGTGCTGTCTGGCGGTGAATTAGCGGCACTGGTGGTCATTGATGCGCTGGTACGGCAATTGCCGGGAGCGCTAGGTGATGCCGATTCGGCCGTAGAAGATTCATTCGTGAATGGGTTGTTGGATTATCCGCACTACACGCGGCCTGAGGTGTATGCGGGGATGCCGGTACCGCCAGTGCTGCTGTCGGGGCATCACGAAGAAATTCGCAAATGGCGCTTGCAACAAGCGCTGGCGCGAACATTGAGCAGGCGTCCGGAGTTGATGCAGAACCGGGTGCTGAGCAAAGAGGAAATGCGTTTGCTTGAGGCCTTACAGCGCGAGCAAGAATTTGATTGAGCCGTGATCAGCACGGCGCGACAGTAATGAAGGAGTAATACCATGAACCTGATAGCGCAACTTGAGAACGAAGAAATCGCCCGCCTGGGCAAGACTATCCCGACCTTCGCCCCCGGCGATACCGTCGTGGTGCAGGTAAAAGTGAAAGAGGGTACGCGCGAGCGCCTCCAGGCTTTTGAAGGGGTGGTGATCGCAAAGCGTAACCGTGGCCTTAACTCTGCATTCATCGTGCGCAAGATTGCTTCCGGCGTGGGTGTGGAACGGACTTTCCAGACTTACTCGCCGTTGGTGGCTAGCATCGACGTCAAGCGCAAGGGTGACGTAGCCCGCGCCAAGTTGTATTACTTGCGTGATCGTTCCGGTAAGTCGGCACGGATTAAGGAAAAGCTTAGCGCCCGCACTAAAGTTGTTGCTGCGCAATAATTTTTCCCCTCGCAGCTTTTAAAACGGGCGGCTTTCGAGCCGCCCGTTTTGTTTGGTGCGTTCGCTATTTTTCGAATATTCCACTAGGAAATTCCTGGGGTAGAATGGCTGCATGCGCACCCTGGCCTTTCTTTACTGCTTGCTTTTTTCCTTTTCCGCTGCTGCAGCGGATTCCTTGCAAACTGCCATTCAGCTTTATCAGGCCGGTTCGCCACGCTTGGCTTTAGCGCGTGTAGTGCGCGATCAGCCGCCGCAGATAGCTTCAGAAGTGTGGTATGACTGGGAGTCACTACACCTCACATTACTTTCCGAAACGCAGCAAGCTGCGGAGATCCTGGCGCGCGCCAAACTTTATCCCGGCGATGCGCCGCATGATTTCCAGCAAAAGGCCTTGGGCCATCAGGTTTGGGCAGCGCTGGAGTTGAAACAAGGCAAGGCGGCGCGCGTAGCTTTGGCGCGGCTGTTGTGGCAATTTGAACTCAATCCGGCGGATCAACGATGGTCGAGGCGATTGGTGATTCGTTCATATCTGCTTGAACATAAACCAGTCGAGGCTTATCGCGCCATGCTGCGTTACCAACAAGATTTTCAGCCCTTGCCGAAAGAAGTTTCGACTGAATTCGTACAGGGCTTGTTAGCTGAGGATGCAGTGACCGAGGCTGCGACCTGGATGGCGGAATTGGATCTGGGTAATCCAACGCTCTTGGCGCTGCAAATGCAGGCAGGTTTGATCGGGCCGGAGGCTGCGGCGGCCCAAGCGCGTAGCGCCTTGCAAAAGCAGCAAAATAGCGTTGCTTATAGTGCTATTGTTGCGCAAGCGGCGGAATTGCTAAAAGATGATCGGCAGCAAATTGCGGCGCTGGAACAAGAATTCAACATCGTCGCGGCTAGTGATGCCGGTCAGATCCAAAAACTATGGCAGGCCTATCAACGCGAAGCGGAACGTCTGGGTAATCTCGCACATGCTTTGCGCGGCGACGATATGAGCTGGCTGGCTTTGGCTGCGAACACGGAAGATCGATTGGCCGCGCGTGCCTTATATGCTTATTGTGTGCAGCATGGCACGACCGGCAAGGTGCGTGAATTGGCTCAAGCGCAGTTGTACGCCGGCTTGGTGGCGGCGCAGTTGGATGGAGCTGCCGTGCGCTTATACGATGCCACCCCCTGGCGTGAGGAACGCCTGGGCGATGCTGAGCTTGAACGCATCGTTGCGCAAGTTGCCGGTGATTTACCGGATGTGGCAGCGCGCCCGCTGTATTACACGGCGGGCCGATTGCAAGAGGTGCGTAAGCAGGCATTGGCGGCGGCTGATTTTTTTGCACAAGTCGTATTGAAAAGTAATTTGCGCGAACCTGACGGATTAGCGCTACAAGCTTTGCAGCGCGTGCGTAGTAACTTGGAGCTGGCCGGTTATGCGGAAGATGCCGCAGCGTTTTATCGACGCGCCATCGCCCAAAAGGCACCGCCGGCAAAAGCCGCTGGGCCCAGCAAAGTTAAGCCAAACAAGGCTAAACGTAAAAAATGAAAAGCAAAGAATTAAGCGCTGTGGTCTATCAAGCAAAAATCAAAATACCCTGCGCGGTATTGGGTATTCGCACCGTGGAGGACACCCTGGCCGGTGTCGATTTCTTGCCCTTGCTGGCAGCGCTGCAAGCGCCAACCGATGCTTTTACGCAGATGGTTTGCGCTCAGATTGCAGCCTATTTGCGCGACCCGGATTTCAGCTTCGACGCGCCTTTGCACTTATCGGGCACGCCGCATCAAAGCCGCGTGTGGCAAGCGTTGTGCGCTATTCCGCGTGGACAGGCGCAAACTTATGGTGCGCTGGCGCAACAGCTCGGGTCTAGTCCGCGCGCAGTGGGCGGGGCTTGCGGCGACAATCCGATTCCACTGTTCATTCCCTGTCATCGGGTAGTCGCAAAAAATGGTGCGGGCGGCTTTATGCACCATGCTAGCGGTGCGCCGATTGGTATCAAGCAATGGCTATTGCGCCATGAAGGCTGGCAAGCTTGAAGCGCGTTCCCGATGTTGCCCATGACTGATTCTGTTGTCGAGGGTGAAGCGCAGCTCGACGCTTTTTGCGATACTTTGTGGCTGGAAGAGGGCTTATCGAAAAATACCTTGGACAGTTATCGCCGCGACCTGCAAAAAGTAACGGCATGGTTGGCGCAGCGCCAAGTTTATTTGTTGAGCGCAACGCATGCTGACTTGTTGGATTTCCTTGCGCAGCATGCCGTGCTGCTGCAGGCCAGCAGCACGAGCCGCCTGCTGTCTAGCTTGCGGCGATTTTATCAGTATGCGCTACGCCACGGCCTGATCCAGGCCGATCCCTCGTTGTTGATCGAACGTCCGAAATTACCGCGCCAGTTACCCAAGAGCTTGGCCGAGTCAGATGTCGAGGCATTGCTGCAAGCACCGGATGAGAATACATCGCTAGGTTTACGCGATCGAGCGATGTTGGAAACCTTGTATGCCAGCGGTTTGCGCGTTTCCGAATTGGTGAACCTAAAGCTCGCCGAGCTAAGCCTGGACATGGGCGTGTTGCGCGTCATGGGCAAAGGTTCGAAAGAGCGCATGGTGCCACTGGGCGAGTTGGCCTTGGATAGCGTGCAACGTTATTTAGATTTGGCACGTGCCGCCTTACTAGGATCACATCAGAGTGATGCACTGTTTGTCACAGCGCGTGGCGCGGCCATGACGCGCCAAATGTTTTGGTATCTGATCAAGCGCTATGCGCGCTTGGGTGGGGTGCGGAAAGTGCTATCGCCGCACACGCTACGGCATGCATTCGCAACACATCTGCTCAATCATGGAGCCGATTTGCGCGTGGTGCAAATGCTGTTGGGGCATGCTGATATTTCCACTACGCAAATTTATACGCATATCGCCCGGGAGCGCTTGCAGCAATTGCATGCGCAACATCATCCGCGCGGTTAGATTTTCGCCCTATCCGCAGTGAAAATAGGGTTCAAGAAATGCGCATAATTACCGATAATAAAGCAGGGTCTTTTAATTTTACTAAATTAATATCAATGGTTTATCTTGACTGAGGTGTTTTAGGCGCAGGTATGGGAATTCCCATCAATCAACAGAATCAGACGGCCTTTCATAAAGTGCTGCGCAACGCAGTGCTTGGATTTATGCTGGGCGCAAGCATCGCGTTGATCGCCTATGGACTCTACAGTTGGAAACGCGAGAAAGAAGAAGTCCGCGAGAATCTGGAAATTTTATCGTCATTTTTGGCCACGGCGTCGCAATCATTTTTCGATAGTTTGGGCAATGCCTTAGTGTTGCTGGGCCAGTCACTAGATAAATCCGGAGCGGCGGAGAACCCCGAGGCGGTGCGCGCCGAATTGGAGGCGTTCCAACTGCGTTATCCGGAAGTCAAGGCGATCGCTCTTTTTGCGCCGGATGGACATATGCTGTTAAACACGGCGGTGGCGCCAAAAAATCCGCTGCCTGATTTACGTCTCGATCCACCTTATATCAAGCAACTCAACCTGGATTTCCAATCGTCGCAGCGTTACGTCATTGGCGCGCCGGAGTATGGCAAGGCCTTGCAACGTTGGCGCTTTGCTTTGCGCCATGTGGTCAGAGGCGCGGATGGTACGCCGCACTTCTTGGTTCAGGCGGCTATTCCCTTGGAGCGCGAGGGCACTTTTCTGCACCAATTGCCGGCGCCAGACCGCAGTGTTATCGGCCTGTTGCGTGCAGACGGCTATCAACAGGCACGCTGGCCGATCGACGAACCTAGCAGCGTTTATGGACAACGCTCCAAGGGGCCGGCTGTGCGCATGATCGAGAAAAATCCACAGCTGAGAAGCGGGTTTTTCAGCGGCGAATCATTATGGCCAGGTAGCCAGGGAGAACGCATTGGGGTATTCACGCGCCTATCGAATGTGCCGATGTATGCTTATGTTTCTGTACCGGCTGATTATATCTGGCGCCGTTGGTGGCTACATAATCAACCGGTGCTGATTGTGTCGATTGTGTTTTTGGCTTTGTTCGGCTGGGTCGCGTACCGTATCACCGTACGCGAGCGTCATCATCGCGTGGAATTGATTGATCAATCGCGGCGCGACGCTTTGACCGGCTTACCCAATCGCGCGGCCGCAGAGGAGGTGATTCAATTTTGCATCAAAATGTCGCGTGCCATGCGGCATCAATTCACGGTCTTATTCCTGGATATCGATCACTTTAAAAACGTTAACGACTCATTCGGACATGTGGTGGGCGATCAATTATTGATCGAGATCACGAAACTGATCCAAAGCGTATTGCGTAGCGACGATATGCTGGCGCGCCTGGGCGGGGACGAATTTTTGATCGTGCTGCCGACCAGCGGGTCGGAGATTACCTTGCAGGTTACACAGCGTTTGATGCAGGCATTTCAACGCAATTTGACGGTGGGGGCATATAGCCTGCGGGTCACGCCGTCGATCGGTATTGCGCTGTTCCCCGAACATGGCGAGGATGTTGGCACTTTGCTGCAACATGCAGATACGGCGATGTATGAAGCCAAACGCGAGGGGCGAAACGCATATACATTTTATGTGGATCAGATGGGTGAGCGGGTGCGACAACGTGTGGAGTTGGAGCGCGAGTTGCGCGAGGCGATCCGCTTGGATGCCTTTCACTTGCTCTATCAGCCCGTGGTGGAGTTGCGTAGTGGGCAGATTGTTGGTGCGGAAGCCTTGGTGCGTTGGACCAAGCCTGATGGAGTCGTGGTGTTGCCGGACCAATTTATTGGCGTGGCTGAAGAATCCGGCTTGATCCTGCAATTGGGCGACTGGGTGTTGCGCCACTTGTGCATGCAAATCAAGCGCTGGAATGCCGAGGGACTTAATTTGTGGGCGGCGATGAATATTTCACCACGTCAGTTTCAAGATCCTGAGTTGGTGAGCAAGATCGCATCGGCGTTGCGCGAATTCGATTTGGCGCCCGGCGCGCTCGAGCTGGAAATTACGGAAACCGCTGCCATGGTTGACCCAGAGGCCAGCATGCGTATCTTGGGCAGCCTACGCGATTTGGGCTTGCATATCGCCATCGACGATTTCGGTACCGGTTATTCTTCGCTGGCCTACCTCAAGCGCATCCCGGCGGGCAAGATCAAGATCGATAAGTCATTTGTCGATGGCGTGAATGTCGATGCCGACGACAACGCCATCGTGCACACTATTCTGGCGCTCGCGAAGGAGCTGGAAAAAACGACCGTGGCCGAGGGGGTGGAAACGGAAGATCAGTACGCGACGCTGCGGGCACTGGGATGCGAGTTGGCGCAAGGGTATTTGATCAGCCGCCCACTGTTGCCGGAGGATTTCGTGCGCTTTCTGGTGGGCTATGATGCCAAGACCAGGGTTAAGGCCAATACCTAGCGCTGGCCGCGCTCAATGGTGAGTCCGACACGTTTAATGTGGCTCAGCATACCGAGTTTGGTTACAGAAATCCGCACCCAAGGCGCCTTGAAATCATTGCGGATCAATTGCGCGATGTGTTCGGCAAAGGCTTCCAATAAATCGAAGTGCTGATGTGGCAAGCTGGCTTCGATGGCTTGCACCACACGACCATAGTCGATGGTGTCTTCCAGGCGATCCGTCTGCCCGGCACCGGACGGCAAGCCGATTTCGATGTCGAGTTGCACCGTCTGCGGCATATGGCGTTCCCACGCATAAACGCCGATCACTAAATCTAATTTGTATTCATGCAGGAATATGATGTCCACGGATTTTTGCGTAGAATGAAAAGTACAGAATTTTAAGGCTTTTCCCATGGGCACGATAGCACTCGTCATTCTCTGTTATGCAATTGGCTCGCTTTCTTTTGCGGTCATCGTCAGTCGCGCCTGCGGTTTACCTGATCCGCGCACCTATGGATCCGGCAACCCGGGCGCAACCAATGTCATGCGTAGCGGCAAAAAAGCTGCAGCCGCATTGACTTTGTTCGGTGACGGTGCGAAAGGTTGGATCGCGGTATATCTGGCACAAGTCCTCGCGCCGCACTGGGGCGTGGCCGAGGTGGGGGTCGCAATGGCCGCATTGGCGGCGTTCCTCGGTCATTTATTCCCCGTTTTTTTCAGTTTCAAAGGTGGCAAAGGGGTGGCTACTGCCGCTGGCATTTTGCTGGCGCTGAATGTTTGGATGGGCCTGGCAGTGCTGGTGACCTGGATTGCAGTATTCGCCTTGAGTCGTATTTCCTCATTATCTGCATTGACTGCCGCAGCCTCGGCACCCGTGTATGCTGCGTACCTTCTGGATAAGCCCATGCTGCTCACCGTCATCGTACTGTCGGCTTTACTAATCTGGCGGCATCGCTCGAACATCCGCAATTTGTTACAAGGCAAAGAAGGTAGTTTCAAAAAAGCCGAGGAGTGAAACCGATGACCTGGTTCCAAAAAGAGATGGATTACGCGCGCGAGAGCTTGGAAAAAGTCTCGGAGCATGCGATAGGGCAGGCAGCGGATAAGCTCAACGCCGCAGTGCGCGATGGTATCGCCGAGGCCGGTGGAGAATTGCGCGGGATCATCACTGGCGCGAGCCAGGATATTGATGCCAAGTTGGATAAGATATCGCTGGAATTGCATGACCAGCGGCAATTTACCAAGAGCGATGTCAAGGAGTTGGTGGACTACGCGGCGGACAGGCTGGGCGCCACTATTGATGCCCGCGTATTGGTGATGAAACAAGAAATCACTAATTTGGTACAGGATAAAGTCGAGTACTTCAAATCCGAAGTTGATTTGTTCTTCGTCAAGCGCCAGCAAGACATCGCCCGCGAACGGCGACGTTTGATTTTGAATATTTTACTGGCCGTGGGCGCCTCGTTTTTAATGGGTGGCGTTTCCTTGATGTACCACCGCTACTCGGCTGGCACGGTCGATTTGTTCAGCATCTTCCGCATCGTGTTCGTCTCGCTAGCTGCAGGCTATCTGGTGTATATGGGGATTTCTATGCTGCGCCGTTATCGCCAGATGTCCGAGCACCGCAAGGATGTGATGTTCTTAGCGATGCGGTATTGGGGTTTCTTGCGCCCCGAGAGCTTGATCGGACATTTGTTGCTGGTGGCGGTATTGCTGATTTTGTATGGAGTGATTTTTTACCCGGAGCTGTTCGTTAAGCTGACCGGTAGCGAAACACTAGGCCATTGGGTTGGTGATAAGCTGCACGGCGGCGGTGTGAGGCCCTAGACTTAAGGGGCTTCTAGCAGCGCCAAATCCCAGCGCGGACGCACTCCGAATGCGTATTCGTTTGTTGCCTGTTGGAGTCGCATTGCGCCGGCAAAGGCAATCATGGCGCCGTTGTCGGTGCAAAATTCCAGTTTGGGGTAATACACTTCTGCGCCTAGTTTCGCGACTGCTGCACTTAAGCGCGTGCGCAGACGCGCATTGGCGCCGACGCCGCCGGCGACCACCAGCCGGGACAGCCCAGTTTGTTGTAGCGCCGCCAGGGATTTAACCGCCAATACTTCGGTAATCGCTTCTTGCACTTCTGCCGCCAAGTCGGCGCGCGTTAGTGCGTCCAAGGTTTGGGCGCGGGTCGCGGTTAGCACGGCAGTTTTTAGACCGCTGAAACTGAAATTGAGGTCATGACTGTGCATCATGGGGCGCGGCAGTTTGAAACGGCCAAGCTTGCCGGTTTCTGCCAGTTTGGCTAGTGCCGGCCCGCCAGGGTAGCCCAAGCCCATCAGCTTCGCGCTTTTATCGAAAGCCTCGCCGGCAGCGTCATCCAGGGTTTCACCCAGCAAGTTATAACGGCCAATGCCATCCACCTGCATTAATTGGGTATGTCCGCCTGACACCAGCAGCGCGACAAAGGGGAAGCCGGGCGGCTCTGGTTCGAGCAAGGGGGCGAGTAAATGTCCTTCCAGATGATGCACGCCGATGACCGGGCATTGCAGGGAAAATCCCAGGCTGCTGGCGATACTGGCGCCAACCAGCAAGGCGCCGGCCAGCCCCGGGCCCTCTGTGTAAGCAATGGCATCCAGGTCGGTAAGCGCTAACCCGGCTTGATCCAGTACTTGTCGCGTTAAGGGGAGAACGCGGCGAATGTGGTCGCGCGAGGCCAACTCCGGCACCACGCCGCCGTATTCCTCGTGCATCCGCACTTGGGAGTAGAGCGCGTGGGACAGCAGGCCGGATTCAGTGCTATACAGCGCAATGCCGGTCTCGTCGCAGGAGGTTTCAATGCCTAGAACTAGCATGGAGGCGAATTGTATCCGAATCGGACTGTTGGTTGCTTGCACTACTTGGAAAATCCGGATTTGGCTGATACAATGCTCGTTTTTATTGGCTCGCTTGAATTCATTGCGGCCAGATACTCTCAAGGATATGTTGCATGACGACTGTTCGCGTTAAAGAAAATGAGCCGTTTGACGTTGCCCTGCGCCGTTTCAAGCGCACTGTGGAAAAAACCGGTCTGTTGACCGAATTGCGCGCCCGCGAGTTTTACGAAAAGCCCACGTGGGAACGTAAGCGTAAGCTGGCCGCTGCGGTTAAGCGCCATTACAAGCGTATTCGCAGCCAGACACTGCCGCCGAAACTGTATTAAGCAGTTAAAGTAGCAAACAAAAACGCGCCGGATGAGACATTCATCCGGCGCGTTTTTGTTTTGCGGAACCTTACTGACTATGCTTTTGGAAAGGCGCAATCAGTTTACGTACCACGTCATAGTCCTTGTCTTCTGCTACGACAAAGCCATCGTAGCCTTGATCTAGTTCTTTCAAGATAGCCTTGTTTGCTGCGCTATCGGCCTTCAGCGCCAAGAAGGCGGCACGCAATTTCTTAACCGTTTCCGGTGGCAGCTTGTCGTTGACTGCAAATAAGTATGAGGGGAGCGGCGGAGAAGTGTGGATGCTGCGCAAGCCTTGTTTTGCATACTTTTCATAAGTGGTGTCTTTTAGGATGCCCGCGTCAAAATCCTTATTGAGTACCGCTTTGGCAATATTGTCGTAGTGCTTGAGGAAACCGAAGCGCGAAAGCTGGTGGAGGTTTATGCCCCCATTAACCACGACTGCGCGTTGCAACAACGCTTTTTCATCGCCCAACGCCAGGGATTTCCCGATCAAGTCTGCCATGGACTGGATATTGCTATCCTGATGCACCGCCACAACTAAATTAAAGGTGTCTTTGCCGTGGGTCAGTGGCGCAACCAGTGGTTTAACCTTATATTTTTCCTGTGCCTCGATATAAGCGACCGGGGTTAAATATGCGATCTGGGTTTGGTCTTTACCCAATTCGCTGACTGCGGAGCTTAAGTTGGGTGAGGCGCGGAAGGATATTTTGAGGCCGGTTTTTTTGCTAAGGTAGCTCGTCAGCGGTGTGAGGTGTTGCACCATAGCCGCGGGAACGTCCGTGGCAACCGACCCCAGATAAATCTCTTCCGCAGTTGCATTTTCGGTTGAGATCAAGCTGGTTAACAGAAGTGTGACGGAAAATCCGTAGAGACTAATAGACATGGTTTTCATGTATTAAGTCTTCGGCAGGATAAGCGCCGACTTTAGGTCCGAATGGGGTGAATTATCGAATGGATAGGCTACGACTTGATTGCGTCCACGGCGTTTGGCTTCATACAGGGCCTCGTCTGCGGCGCCATATAATGCCTCAATGCTATGAATATCATCCCAATTGCAGGCTACGCCAATGGAAAGCCCGACTTTAACCGTCTGCCCATGGAATGAAAATTGCAACTCGTTGGTTTTGTTTAGTAATTCTTCTCCAAAAGCCATGCCGGCCTCGCGATTGGTGCGATAGAGCAGAAAGGAGAATTCATCGCCACCGAGCCGCGCTGAAATATCGGTTTCACGGGTGCGCGACTTAAAGATGGTGGAAATGGATTGCAAAATCGTATCGCCCGCAGCGTGACCATAGGTGTCGTTAATGCTCTTGAAATAATCGATATCGATCAAAATTAAGGCCAAAGGCTCATTGAATCGCTGCGCCCGGGCAAAAGAGGTGGAAAGGTTGTCGTCAAAATAACGCCGATTGCGCAGGTCGGTTAGGCTATCGGTCACGGCCAATTTTTCTACCAAATTGAGCGCTTTTTCCAGATCTTGGCTGCGCTGCTCCAACTCGATTGAACGTTGTTGAAGCTGTTCATTGGTTTTCATCAGGGCTGAGCCGGCCAAGTCGATTTTTTCACGTAACCGCTGCTGCGCCTCATAGACGTTGCGATTCAGGTTGTTGAAAATGTGCGTGAGATCGCCGATTTCATCGTTGCTCGTTAAGGGCAGCTCTTCTGGCGCAGTGTCGAATTTCCCGCTCAGGATGTGTTTCATGTGCTCGCCAATACGGGAAATTGGTTTGACAATAACTTGAGAGGCCGCGAAATAAATCAGCAGGCCCAGAAATAAGCCGAAGAAAATCAACTGCAAAAAAACCTCCAAATAGATGCGGTTGATTTCTGTTTCTAAGCGCGCCAAGGACAGTTGCAGATCGACTTTGCCGATGGTTTCCCCGGAAAATAGGATTGGCGCGCTAAAGGAAAGCGTAGTCAGATCGGGTACGCTTGGTTTGTTGCGCGCCACCATCACTTTGTCCTCGCGATTGCGGATAATCATGTGCTGCACATCTGGTTGTTGCACAATGCGCTCAGTCAGGGATTCCATGTTGCTGTAATCGTAGCCCACCAGCAGATTGGCTACGGCCTCCGAAATCATGCTGACGCGCTCTTGCCCGGCACGGCGCATTTCATCAGAGAGGCGTTGCTTTAGCGTTTGCACCTGGTAGATGCCAAAGAGGGTAGAGGCCGAGACGATGCCGATGACGACCAAGGCCACCAGTTTCAGGCGTAAACCGGAATTAAAATAATTCGACATGTTCAGATTTTAAGGCGCAATATTCCAATCGTGGTGTCTATGTAACGTACGCAATTTCCATGCCTTAAGCTTATATTTCATATTTATTTTGGTCGATGCTATCATTTTTGCCTAGCATATCGAACGATTTGGCGGATTCAACTCTGAAGTGCAACTTTTGTAAGTGAATTTAGGTGGCAAGCTGCGTTAACATCGACGCCACTTAAACGACCAAGTAAAAGGAGCACAGATGAAGCAATACACGCAGCTCACCAGC